>QWCK01000873.1_pt1 | contig 73339 bp, 70 predicted proteins | sample 1972571 | NCBI WGS metagenome assembly QWCK01 (sample SAMN09866710, study PRJNA288562) | Human gut metagenome isolate term2_stool, whole genome shotgun sequencing... | isolation source: gut | host: Homo sapiens | place: USA: California | reverse complement strand
AATTCAGAAAAAAAGTAAGCGGAGATAAAACATTACTATATTTCGTGTATGCAGATAAAAGTGCCACGCCCCTTGTATTTACAGGGATTGTGGCACTTTTTTAACTAATCAACTGTCAAAGATGAGATTTTAACATATATTTTACATCCTGGCACTATTTTTTTCAGAATTCCGTCTTTCTCTGATTCCATATATGCAAAAACTGCCGTACCGGTCATTTATGACACCGGTACGGCAGTCTCTTTATTTTTCATACAATAGATCGCACGCTCTGCGAGCAACCCCATTGTCACGAATCACTTCGCGTAATCTGTTACCCTTGACTCACGAATAACATTTACCTTAATCTGTCCCGGATATTCCAATTCAGCTTCGATCTGTTTGGAAATATCACGCGCAAGCAATACCATATCGGCATCGCTGATCTGCTCCGGAACAACCATGATTCGAATCTCCCTGCCCGCCTGAATAGCGAAGGATTTTTCTACACCCTTAAATCCGTTAGAAATATCTTCTAACTGTTTCAATCTGTTTGAATATGTTTCCAGTGTCTCTCTTCTGGCACCTGGTCTTGCTGCACTAATTGTATCTGCAGCCTGAATGATACATGCAATTAATGACTCCGGTTCTACATCACCATGATGCGCTTCTACCGCATTGATAATAATTGGTGACTCTTTGTATTTTCTACATAAATCCACACCGATCTGAATATGGGAACCTTCCATATCATGATCGACAGATTTACCAATATCATGTAACAATCCTGCACGTTTTGCAGTTCTTACATCTACACCGATTTCAGCAGCCAGTAATCCGGAAAGCTGTGCTACTTCAATGGAATGTTTGAGAGCATTTTGTCCGTAGCTCGTCCGGAATTTCATCCGGCCTAAAAGACGCACAAGCTCCGGATGGATTCCGTGAACACCAACCTCTAAGGTTGCTGCCTCACCTTCCTCACGAATCATTGTCTCGACTTCTTTCTGAGCCTTCTCAACCATTTCCTCGATTCTTGCTGGATGGATACGACCATCCACAATCAGTTTTTCCAAAGCAATTCTGGCAACTTCACGACGAATCGGATCAAAACCGGATAAAATCACTGCCTCCGGCGTATCATCAATGATCAGATCCACACCGGTTAACGTTTCTAACGTACGGATATTACGTCCTTCACGTCCGATGATTCTTCCTTTCATTTCGTCATTCGGAAGCTGTACAACAGAAATCGTCGTTTCGGCAACATGATCCGCAGCACACTTCTGAATTGCAGTCACCACATACTCTTTTGCCTTCTTATCAGCTTCTTCCTTTGCCTTGTGTTCCATTTCTTTGATCAATTTTGCAGTATCAATTTTAACGTCTTCTTCAACAGTCTTTAAGAGATAATCCTTTGCCTGTTCGGAGGTTAAACCGGAGATCCTTTCCAGTTCTTTCACACGCTCTTCATTGAGCTTTGCGACCTGCGCTTTCTGTCTGTTGATCTCTTCTTCCTTGGCTGCAAATCCCGCCTCGCGTTTTTCGATCGCTTCTAACTTTTTGTCCAGATTTTCTTCCTTCTGAACAATGCGTCGTTCACTGCGTCCGATCTCCGCTCTCCGCTCTTTTACCTCCTTGTCTAAGTCATTCTTGACACGGATGGATTCTTCCTTCGCTTCAAGCATTGCTTCACGCTTCTTGGTTTCTGCCGTTTTTACCGCTTCATCAATAATCTCACGCGCTTTTTCATCTGCATTTCCGATCTTAGCCTCTGTTACTTTTTTATAGTAAGCAGTTGTGACGAAATATACAACGACCGCGGTAACCAGTAGAGTGATCACAACAGCGATAATCACACTTCCCACAGGAGCACCTCCTTTATTAAATTTTCATTGTACATATAACATAAAAACATGGTTTGTTATCTGTCATAATTACAACATATAAATTTTATTCTATTTTAATATTTATGTCAAGTAGATAACTGTTCAATGTGCATAATATTGCATTTTTATTTTGCAACAATACAACATATTGTACCAAAAATCCCCCGTTTTCCTATGTTCTTATTCCTCGTATTCATTCCAGATTTTCATGACATGCAAAATATCGCTGCTCTTAAATCCACGGCGCATCAGATACTGGTAAATTTTCTGCTGTTCTTTGCGGTCACATTCTTTTGGTTCATAATGTTTCTTTTCTAAAAGCTGACGGATCTTTAACTGTTCATCACTGTCGAACACCTCATCAAGTGCCTGTTCTATCACACTTTTTTCAATTCCTTTTGCTATAAGATCCATTTTTAATTTCTGACGGCTTTTTTTCTTCTGTTGATATGAAATATAGGTCGTCGCATAGCGCAGATCATCGATATAGTGATATTTTCTGACATACTCCACTGCAAGATCCACGCACACATCAGGATACCCGTTCTGCATCAGCTTCTCCCGCAGCTGATGTTCCGTCCGGTCCATTCGTTCCAAAAGAAACATCGCACGTTTCTTCGCCCGCGTTCCAAGTATTTCATAGATGATCTCATCATATTTCTCCCGGGATATGACAGTCCCCTCCCGCAAGGATAATTTTCTTACCTCACCCTTATATAAAAGGACTTCCATCCCGTTGTCAAACCGAATGGAAGTCCTTCCTTTTTCCCGGGGAATTACTTCTACGACAAGCAACTCCTGCATCTTTTATTCCTCCGCTTTTACCTCGGCTGTATTCTCTGCTTTCTTTTCAGCCGCTTCCGCTTTTTTTGCGATCGCTTCCGCTGCTTTTATGCTCTGTGCCTCAGTCTCGTTTTCCTTTGTTTCCTCAGACTCTTCCGTTCCGTCCACATTTAACATTTCTCTGACTTTTGCCTCGATCTCCTCACAGATCAGCGGATTTTCTTTCAGATACTGTTTTGCATTCTCACGTCCCTGGCCGATCTTATCTCCATTGTATGCATACCATGCTCCGGATTTGTTAACCACACCCTTATCTGCTGCAAGGTCTAAGATATCGCCCTCTCTGGAAATTCCCTGTCCAAACATGATATCAAACTCTGCTTCACGGAATGGCGGTGCCACCTTATTCTTAACAATTTTTACCCTGGTACGGTTACCAACAACCTCTCCGCCCTGTTTTAATGCCTCAATCCTTCTGACATCCATACGGACAGAAGAATAGAACTTCAGTGCACGTCCACCGGTCGTTGTCTCCGGATTACCAAACATTACGCCTACTTTTTCACGAAGCTGGTTGATGAAGATAACCACACAGTTGGATTTGCTGATGACAGAAGTCAGCTTACGAAGTGCCTGGCTCATCAGTCGTGCCTGAAGTCCGACATGCGAATCACCCATATCTCCATCAATCTCTGCCTTTGGAACGAGTGCTGCCACGGAGTCGACGATCACGATATCAACCGCCCCGGAACGTACCATGGTCTCTGTGATCTCAAGTGCCTGCTCTCCGCAGTCCGGCTGGGATATGTATAAGTTGTCGATGTCAACGCCGATATTCTTTGCATAGACAGGATCTAAGGCATGCTCTGCATCGATAAATCCTGCGATACCGCCTCTTTTCTGTACCTCAGCAACCGCATGCAGGGCAACGGTCGTCTTACCACTGGACTCCGGTCCATAGATCTCGATGATTCTTCCTTTCGGAAGTCCACCTAAACCAAGTGCAATATCAAGACTTAATGATCCGGTCGGAATCGTCTCCACATTCATATGTGCGGAATTATCACCAAGTTTCATGATGGAGCCTTTGCCGTACTGTTTCTCAATCTGTGAAATTGCAGCATCCAACGCTTTTAATTTATCATTTTTTACTGCATTGATCTCTTTATATTTATCTTCCTTTGCCATTTCTTTCCTCCGTGCGAACTTATGTTCGTTTTTTCTGTTCTAATAGTATTATATTTTTCCCGAAATGTCAACCACAAAATTGTCTGCAATTTTCCATATGCTTCCCCATCTGACATATGACAGTCTGCAGCACACCTTTTCCAGTTATGCTATTTCTTTTTATTTATGGGATAAACCGGCAGATTTCTGCCTGTGAACCGCCACCAAAGGGCGGTGAAGATTTTTATCTGACAACCTTAGCGGAAATGATTTTCCTTATCGACAAGTGTATCATAGTGGTGGTTTCTTTACAAGTAGTTTCTTTCATAAAATTAAGACTTGCCATAAAGTTAAGACTGTGTTCAGCTGCAAAAGGTGTAACTGAGTTTCGTGAATGGCAAATTGCACAATGCCGGGTCTGTTTTGTGCGATTTGCCGGCCATCAGGTTTTGATACACCTTTTTGCAGCTTAATCTTTGCTATAAAACATATTTACACCCTGCTGCAAAACTCTTATAATATGTCTATTCTATAAATATGAAACGGAGTTACACATGGAAAAATTACTGGTATTTCATTTAGATGACAACAATCTCAAAAAATTAAAGCAGATCACGGGGGCTTTGAAGGTCCGTGTGGAGGAGGTTCCTTCCTCTGATTATTTAAAACCATTGGAGATGATTGCAAATAAGACTGCTTCCCCTTTGATTCAGCCTTTTTCCGGGAAGGTTCCTGCGGGAAGTCTGATTGTTTTCTGTGATTTTACAGAGAAAAAGATGGATAAACTTTTAGCATCTCTCCGCAGGGATCAGGTTGTCATAGATTATAAAGCAGTGCTTACGCCGACAAATCGGAAATGGAATGTGATGCGGATGTATTTGGAGATGCAGGCGGAAAAGGCTGCTTATCAGAAAAATAAGGCATAGCCATGTGAAACTCACAGCTGCTGATGAGTTTCGCACGGCTATGCCTGAAGTGATTCATCATAATAGAATGTTCGTGAAGCGAGCATTCTATTATTCATGACAATAGAATGTTCGCAAAGTGTGCATTCTATTGTTTTTAGTCTTCTTTGATCTGCTCGATCATATCTATGATCTCTTCTCTTGTCTGCAGTCCGACTGCACGGTTCTGAAATAATCCGTATTTCATGACAACCAGCGTCGGGATGCTCATAATCTGATATTTCAATGCCAGCGCAGCCTCCTCGTCAACATTGACTTTACCGAAGATGACCTTGCCTTCTAATTCTTCCGCAAGCGCCTCAATCACCGGTGACTGCATTTTACACGGCGCACACCACTCTGCCCAGAAATCTAATACAACCGGAAGTTTTGCACCGAGTACTTCATTTTCAAAATTATCTTTTGTGATTGTGATAACTGCCATTTTCTGTTTTCCTTTTCCTGCTGTCTAAATTCACTTAACTGACAATACCCGCGTATTACAGATTTTGCCAGCTAAACCTGCCCTTTACTCACGCCCGAACTCAGAGAGCACCAGTCCCTCATTTCGGTCAAGCACCATACCAACACTCCATGCATTGACAAATAAGAGTAACGGTCTGCCCTTTAAATCCTGGATCTTCTTCATATCCGAAGTTCCGACAAGCTTGTCCATATCGATCTCCTCGTTTTCGATCCAGCGGATATGCTCGTATGGCAGGTTGTCCATGCGGATCTCAACATTATATTCATTTTCCAGACGGTATTTTAAAACATCAAACTGAAGGACACCGACAACGCCGACGATGACTTCTTCCATACCCATATTATATTCCTGGAAGATCTGGATCGCACCTTCCTGCGCGATCTGCTGCATGCCTTTCATGAACTGTTTACGCTTCATGGTATCCACCTGGCGCACTCTCGCAAAATGTTCCGGCGCGAAAGTAGGGATTCCCTCAAACTGGAACGGTTTTGCTGTGGTAAGCGTATCTCCGATTGAGAAAATGCCCGGATCGAACACTCCGATGATATCCCCCGCATACGCCTCGTCTACGATATGGCGCTCCTGTGCCATCATCTGCTGCGGCTGCGACAGTTTGATCTTTTTGTTGCCTCCCTGCACATGTGTAACCTCCATACCGGCGGTAAATTTTCCGGAACAGATACGCATAAACGCGATACGGTCACGGTGTGCCTTATTCATATTTGCCTGTATTTTAAATACAAATGCGGAAAAATGCTCATCAAACGGGTCTATTTCTCCGATGTCAGCTTTACGCGGCAGTGGGGAATAGGTCATTTTTAAGAAATGCTGTAAAAATGTCTCCACACCAAAGTTGGTCAGGGCAGATCCGAAAAATACCGGGGAGAGTTGTCCTTTTGTGACAAGATCCATATCAAACTCTGCACTTGCCCCGTCGAGAAGCTCGATCTCCTCCATCAGCTTATCGTATGCGTCCTGTCCAATCTCCTCGATCAGTGCAGGATCATCCGCTGCAATATGCTTTTCGGTTCCCTCTTTTGTTCCCTTTAACGTGTCGGAGAACGTCATGACCTCTTTTGTATTACGGTCATATACACCCTTAAAATTCTTTCCGGAACCAATCGGCCAGTTGACCGGACAGGTTGCGATCCCAAGTTCTTTTTCAATCTCGTCTAACAGATCAAACGTATCATTCGCATCGCGGTCCATTTTATTGATAAAAGTAAAAATCGGAATATGGCGCATCACGCAGACCTTAAATAATTTTCTCGTCTGTGCCTCGACACCCTTTGATCCATCAATGACCATGACCGCAGAGTCCGCAGCCATCAGGGTACGGTAAGTATCCTCCGAGAAATCCTGATGTCCCGGTGTATCCAGAATATTGATGCAGTAGCCGCCATAATTAAACTGTAACACAGAAGAAGTAACGGAAATACCTCTCTCCTTCTCGATCTCCATCCAGTCAGATACCGCATGGCGTGCAGTTGCCTTTCCCTTGACGGAACCGGCAAGATTGATCGCTCCTCCGTAGAGCAGGAACTTCTCTGTCAGAGTCGTTTTACCTGCATCCGGGTGGGAAATGATTGCAAATGTACGTCTTTTTTCTATCTCTTTTCTTAAATCAGCCAAAACTATTTTATCCTCCAAAAATCCTTATAAAATCGGGATTGCCTCTCCCGCACACTCCGGCTTAATGTCAAAATAAGCAAGAATGGTTGCCGCAATATCTGAAAAGCAGCCTCTTGTTCCGTAATTAACACCCGCTCTGATCGGTTTTCCATACATCACAAGCGGTGTATATTCTCTCGAATGATCGGTCGACGGTGTGCTTGGATCACAGCCGTGATCTGCCGTGATCATTAAGATATCCTCATCTCTCATTGCATCTATTAGCTCCGGCAGGCGCTCATCAAAATAAGTCAGTGCCTTTGCGTAGCCTTCCACATCATTGCGGTGCCCGTAGAGCATATCATAATCTACAAGATTTGTAAAACAAAGTCCCTCAAAATCCTGTTTCATATACGCAATCGTCTTGTTGATTCCATCCTCATTTCCAGTCGTGCGCACATACTCTTTGATTCCTTTTTCTGCAAAAATATCAATGATCTTGCCCACGGAACGCACATCATATCCATGTCCGCACAGCTGGTCTAACATCGTCACCTTCGGCGGCTGCAGAGAAAAATCATGACGGCGTACCGTTCTTGTAAAATTGCCCGGCGTGCCGACAAACGGTCTTGCGATCACGCGTCCCACACCGTTTTCCCCGGTCAGTATCTCCCTTGCGATCTTACAGTATTCGTAAAGTGTCTCAACCGGAACAACATCCTCGTGCGCTGCCACCTGAAATACTGAATCTGCAGATGTATATACGATCAGTTTTCCCGTTTTCATGTGTTCTTCGCCGTAATCGCGGATGACATCTGTCCCGGAATACGGTTTATTGCAGAGCACTCCTCTTCCGGTTCTCTTCGTAAACTCGTCTAAAATTTCCTGTGGAAATCCATCCGGGTAAGTCGGCAGCGGACTGTTTGAGATGATGCCCGCAATCTCCCAGTGCCCGATCGTCGTATCTTTTCCTTTCGATACCTCCGTCATTCTCGCAAAAGAGCCGGCCGGATCCTTTTCTTTTTCTCCGATCTCCACTCCGTCTATATTAAAAAATCCAAGTTTTCTCATGTTCGGCATCGAAAAATATGGACTGGATGCCGCAGCTCTTATGGTATTACTTCCCGCATCGCCGTAAGCTGCCGCATCCGGCATTTCCCCGATCCCAACGCTGTCAAGTACGATCAAAAATACTCTCTTCATATTAAAAGTCTCCATTCCCGCATGTAAAAATCCATTTCGCACAATGTACTCTCTTTCTACCGTACTAGGATAAACCGTAACCATGAAAAAATCAAGTAAAATGCAAAGAAACAGACGCCCTACTCGGCGTCTGTTACCACGATCGGTGTGATCACGATCTTATCTGCGGAAATATTGGTTTTTCGCTTCACAATATCCTCCACCTGTGCTCTTTTTGCATCAGTCACTTCTCCCATATTCAGTACGACATCACAGTTATCATCGGTAATGCTGACCACGACATCTGAAAATCCTTTTGCCTCTAAGAGCATTTCTGCTGCGGCTTCTCGCTCCGCGATATCTGTCATTGCCACCATCTTGTTCACGGCATCCTGCTTTAAGTTATCTGCAACGGATGTATTGTTTACGATCTCTAATAACGCCTCTTTATTTTTAGACCGGATCTGTTCGCGGTTTAATTTCATTCTTGCTGCATAGTCGAGATTTGCAGTGCCGGTACTTGTGAGAACCGCCTCCCCGGGATTTTCAATCTCCTCTGCATCCTGGGACGTCATGTCTGCCACATCCGCTGCATCTGCGCTCACATCTGCCACCGCATTCTGTCCATCTGCCGCATTTTCTGCAACATCCTGACCGTCCGTCACAGCTGCATCTGCCGCATCGTATGTATCTTCGCCGGTTCCTGCATCCGCAGTCTCCGTCCCATCCACAAGTGCAAGTTCCTCCCCGGTTCCCTCATCCGTAAAAATATCTTCTGCAGCCAGTGGATCTTCATCCGAGATCTCATATTCTGCATTGAGTGCATCTGTACCTGCATTTGCCGCCGTCTCCGCTGCCGTACCGTCATCAATGTGATTGTTCATGTAACTGAAATATCCCGCCACCGCAATCATCAACGCGAGTGCTGTAATAATCAGCTGGTTTTTCTGAAATATCTTTTTCACGTTCCATCCTCCTTCGAACTCATCTTTACTACCTTAATTCTATGTGCTTCCACCTGAAATAATGCCTTTACGGCATCTGAAATATCAGAAACGATCCGCGGGCTGTCTCCCCCTTCTGCCACCACAAGCACCCCCTCGATCTCCGGAAGTATTTCTTTGCTGACATACGGAGCTTTTTCGCCGCCGCTCTCCTCATATACCGTCTCTTCCCCACTTTCCTTTTCCGTCGTCATCTCCATACTCCCGCTGTCCGTATTTGTGACTGTGGATGTATGTTCTGTCTTATCCTTTTCTATGATATCTTCCCCCTGATCTGCCACCGTGACCATGACAGAAACTTTCCCCACTCCTTCCATCTGTCCTAGCACCTGTTCTAATTTATGCTCTAAATATTCCGCATAGTCCTCTTTTTCGTATTTCTGTTCCGTTTTCTCCTGTGCGGTGTCCTCTTTTTTATTTTCCGCCAGATGTATGCCTGTTCCACCGGAAGGCATTGCCACCACAAGAAGAAGCACCCCCACAAGGGCTGCTGCAATCCAGTCCGTCTTTTTTAACTGGAGCCACCTTTTCTGCTGTAAAAACTCTTTCAGTCTCTCCGTCATCTTTCACCACCATAGGAAATCTGTATCTGTTCTTCCTCTGCCCCATAATATTGCACAAGTTTCTGCTTCAGTTCGTCAAGCACAATCTGGCTGCCCTGCGCTTTTCCCTGTTCCACAAAGATTCCTTCTGTGTCCCTGGCTTCTTTTTCTGCTACCGTGAGTATAATTTTTCTCACTTCATAATTTTCTGTCAGTTCCACCGATGATTGCTTTACCATAAATCCAAACTGTTCTAAATATCCTTCTGCAGTTCCCTTTACATCGGTAATAATCATTCCGTAAATACTCCATACGGCTGATGTCTCTTGAAGCCTCACTTAAATTTTCCGTAAACGTTTCAGACCTGATCTTATCAAGCAAAGCATCATTATCCCCCCAAAAAGAAAAAAAAGGCTGCATGACACCAATGATGAGCACAAGTTCCGTAAAAAAATAAATATATTTTTTTAATCTTCCATTCGGGATCAGCTGTCTTGCAACCACAAGCAACAGAAAAAGGGCAAAAATTTTTTGAATATACACGATCAATACGTTCATCCGTTTCTCACTTTCTTAATAGCCAAACCCGGAGGAAGCAACCGTAAGCGCGATCGTCAGAAAAATCAGCATCACACAATATCCCATCAATTTCAGGTACAGCATCCCCCCCTGTGCCATTCCCTTTAAACATCCGGCGATTCTCTTATCTGCAACAGGTTCCACCACAGCAGCTGCAATTTTATAAAAAAGTACCATACAGCCTGCCTGTACCATCGGCACTGCCACTAAAATAATCAGTACGATCAACCCGGCTGCCCCAACACAGTTCCGGATCATAATTCCAGAACCAAGCAAAAGTTCACTGACACCATTCACTGTATTACCAATTCCGGGTATCATTGCCATTGCCCGTCCTGCTGTCCCATAAAGCAGCCTGTCCTTTGCCGGTGCAACGATCCCCTGCACAACATTCAGCCCAAGTACAATGATTCCGGCAGATCTGATTGCCCACCCGATCAGTCCTCCAATCAATTCCATCATGTTTGCAAACTTTTCTTCCTCAAAGAAATAATTGATCAGCACAGTCAGTATATAAATATGGATCATTGGCACTAAAATGGTTAAAAACAGCCACTCGATCAGATATATGATCAGAAAAGCCGTCTGATAGAAGCCCGATGCAATGCTTTCTCCCGCCGAAAAAAGCATTGCAATACTAAATGTCGGTATAAAAATCTGAAAAAAATCCACACTCTTTTCCAATACACCGCACACAATCTCACGAAACGTCAGAAATGACTGCAGCATCAAGACTGCTAATACACAGAATACAAGGATAAAACAAAGATCTGATACATAAGATGACGCAAACGCACCGGCAAAATTTTTAAGTACAGAAAAACACACGGCAAGCAGCACCACCTCCACTAATATTTTGCGGTTTTCACAGACTGACTCACATAATTGCCCCATTAGCCATGGTCCGATCTGCTGATACAGCGCCCCTGGCTTCTCCTGATACAGTAATTCTTTCACCAGTTCTGAAAATGTAATCCCACTATCCTCTGCATCCTGTCTCATAAAATGATCCAGCTTCGAAAAATCCAGTTCTTCTGTCATGTTCCCTAAATAATCCTGAGTATTTTTTTCAGATGCGAAAACCGGAACCGTCTCAATCACACAGAGTAACAGAATACATATCACACACACTCCCCATTTTTTCATAAAAAGCTCCCGACTGTCTCTAAAAAAACCGTCAAAACCGGAATACTAAGCACCAGAATCGACAGCTTAGCAAACAGTTCGATCTGATTTCCGACTGCCGCATATCCAGCATCTTTACAGATATTCATCGCAAACTCCGCCACATAGGTGATCCCAACCATTTTTAATATCAGTGTGATATACGTCTGATCCACTGCAACAAACGTCTGCATTTTTTTTGCAAAATTGATGACAGTCTCCACCTTTCCAAGAATATAAATAAAAATGCAGATGCAGACTGCCATACTGATAAACATGCTGTATTCACTTTTTTCTTTCTGCAGTAAAAGTGCCAGAAGTACTCCTGCGATACCAAGAACCGCTATTCTTAAAATATCCATTTCATGCCTCATTCCCATTCTGTAACATCTTATAATGCAAACAGTGACTGCATTGTTTCAAACAATTCATAAATATAAGGAACAATCCAAAAGAGGACAATCAGCAATCCCGCAAGGCTTGTCAGAAATGCATGTTCCTCTCTTCCGCTATGTTTTAGCACCTGACTGATGACCGTGACTAAAATCCCGACCGCCGCAATTTTAAATATCAAATTAACACTCATCCGTAATCCAGTCCCCTCTCTTGCTTGCCGTATACACACTTTATTTTTGCGTTATATAAAAAGTATCACTAACATCATTCCTCCTATTACACTGACCGCCCCGGCCACTCTCTGCTTTTCTCTCTGATCTTTCCGCTCTTGTTCGATCACAAAATCAAGCCTCTCTAAATAAATAGAAAGCATTCTTTCATTCTCTTTTATATTTCTTCCAAAAAAAGCATTTCCGGCATTCGCAATAATCTCAAGTTCAGACGCACAGATTCCCAATTCTTTTCGATTTTTCCAAAATATATCCCACCAGATTTTACCTCCGCTTTCTACCTTTTTTGCAGCAAGACGATCAGCAATCTGTCCGCATACTTTTTGCAACACCACATCGTTCGTCAGCGTCGGTTGATTCAAAATATGCTCCATCGGAAGTAATGCAAGTGCTGCCTCTCCCGAAATATTTATGAGAAGCTGACGGATTTCATACAATCTAAGCAGATGCTGCCTGATTTCAGCGATCATGTTTACTGCAAGTCCAACCCCGGAACCTGCAACCAGAATACCACCTATCAGCTTTAGCATAACTGTTCTCTTTTTCCGTTAAAAACCTGAAAATCCCGCTCGCCGGACCGGTTATGCCGGATCAGAATAAATCGTTCAAAAATTCCACGCTTCATCCACTTTTTCAGATATGGTTTCTCCCATAATTCTTCCACCGTATCCGCATGTACTGTTCCAAGAATCCGTACCCCGGAACAGGCTGCCTGTTCGACTGCCTGAAAATCTTTTTTCCCTCCAAGTTCATCCACCGCTATGATCTGCGGGGACATGGAGCGCAGCATGAGCATCATTCCCTCTGATTTCCCACATCCAGATAAAACATCCGTTCGTATTCCCATATCATTTTGTGGAATTCCAAGATGACAGGCTGCAATCTCAGACCTCTCATCCACCACACAGATTTTCATACCTTCCCAGCCTTCTTTCCCATTTGAGAGACTGCGGATACAATCCCGCAGACAGGTTGTTTTGCCTGCACCCGGTTTTGACACCAGCAGTGTATTATAAATACTTTCTCCGTCCTTCAGAAAAGGCAGAATTTTTTCTGCACATCCTTTTTTTTCATGTGCCACACGGATATTCATAAAACTAATATATTTGATCCCTGTAATACCTTCCCTGTCTTTTGCAATCTCCCCTGCAATTCCAACCCGGTGACCACCCTCAATTGTAATATATCCCTGCCTTAGTTCCTCCTGGTATGCATACAGGGAATACTCGCTGATATAGCTTAACATCTCTGCAATATCTGCGCCCGTTATTCTGTAACATGCTCTTGCATTCTGTACGCTTTCTCTGACACAGGCACACATTTCACCGTCCATATCCGTCAGATAACGTGTTTTCCCGGAATACGCAAGCTCGATTGGCTGTCCTGCCCGGATCCGGATTTCCTCAAGATCATTCAGCCACAGATTATTTTTTATTTTTTTTCTGATATGTACCGGAAACAAAACTTTTAGGTTTTCCATATGCCTCCTCCCTTTTCTTTTAATTCATTCTATGAGACAGGCTTATTTTTATGCATAAAAATACCGACCTGCCAAACGTAAGACTTTTCTTAACGTTTCGCCGCCGGTATTTTCTTTTATTTTTTATCTGTAATCCATTACAAGGAACATCGGTTTGATGGCTACGATTTCATCGTATTCCTCCTGTTCCACTACCACACTGGAATTTAACGCTTTTAAATCCTCTTTCAGCACTCTAAGTGCCGCCGGTATCGTCTCTGCGCGTCCTTCCTTTAAAATATCCTGCATCCTCTTTAGTACAACCGGATGTGCATAACATGCCGGAACCGGGAAATCAGGATATGTTTTGATATATTGTTCCATCTCGTCTACCGCATTTAATAACTGCTTTTCAATATAGCTTCTGTTATTATGTGACGTCGGCAGTACACTAGCACCGGAAAACAAAAAGATTGCTGCAAGACCGAACAAAAGGAAATAAATTCCAAATCCTGCGTGTGTAGCCAATGAATATATACCATACCCAAAAGCTCCAAGTCCCATCAGTGTAATTGCAAGTGCAACCCATTTGTATGCCGGATTACTCCGGTCATAAACTCTTTTCTTCTTAGCTGACTGACTCAGATTCAAATACAGATCTGTATCCTTATGAAGATATTTGATTGCATTATCGAGACAGCGGATATTTTTCTTTGCAGTTTCTGAAATATTTCCGATACGCTGCTTTTCTTCCATCCGCTTTGCCTTCTCCGCGAGTTTTTGCTCCGCAACCTCACTGTGCAACGGTATCTGCGGAAAGTTGACCTCCACATAAGCAAGCAGGCGGTCCACATCCTCCTCATGTTTAAAATTGCACTGCTTTTCTTTGCCATCATCATATTCAACCACGAGATAAGGCAGCGTGCCAAATGCACCTTTACCGGTAAATCCACCTTTACTCATCGCAATTCTTTTGAAAATACGCTTCACCGACTTCATCGGAACATAGTATCTTCTTTCTATGTAGAAACTGTTCAGATAAATGGCCTTCTTACCAACACCACATGGTCCAAATTTTCTGCATGTCTTTTTGTCTTCCGTCAATTCCATGTCGGGCAGTGACAGGTTGCCCAGTCTCTGTGGTTTCAACATCTTCCTCAGCTCCATTCCTGTATTACTTTTTATACCTGTTAAGCATCGCTGTCATGTATTACATTTTTGCCGGTTTCTTTGTTGCGTGGATAAAAGTTCCCAAGAATACAACAGCCAGAATGATTCCCACCGGATATGCAACTGCTGTCGAGAATCCAAGGCACTCATCTGCGCAGAAGAAATAAGTCATGGATACGGCACTCATAAAGGTTGCCGGTACAGCCGTGATCCAGTAATTCTTTTTCTCACGGAACAGATACATGCTTGCCGTCCATAATACGATCATGGCAAGTGTCTGGTTCGTCCAGCTGAAATATCTCCATACAACCGCATAATCCAGATGTCCTACAAAAGCACCAACTGCAAGAAGCGGTACACAGAGTAACAGACGTTTCTGGATCTTATCCTGATCGATCTTAAACCAGTCTGCCAGTACCAGACGTGCACTTCTGAATGCGGTATCACCAGATGTGATCGGGCATACAATAACACCGATCATGGCAAGTGCTACACCAACGTTTCCCATTGTCTTGATACATACATCATAAATTGCTGCGGACTGTCCACCGGAAAGGACCTCAGCAAGTCCAGTGCTTAGGCCACCTGTAATCTGATAAATGGAGCATCCTGCTGCCGCCCAGATCAGAGCGATAACGCCCTCAGCAACCATTGCACCGTAAAATACGAAATGTCCCTGTTTCTCAGACTTCATACAACGTGCCATAAGCGGTGACTGTGTGGAATGGAATCCTGAGATTGCTCCACATGCTACTGTGATAAACATGAAACTCCAGATCGGTTTGCCATCCGGATGCATGTTACCGAAATGACTCCAGATCTCCGGAATCGTATATTCGGAATGTGTAAAAATACCAATGATAACACCCACCGCCATTATGATCAGGCAGATACCAAACAGCGGGTAAATACGTCCGATAATCTTATCAATCGAAATAAATGTTGCAATAAAATAATAAAGAAGAATGATCCACAGCCAGAACTCTGCGCTTGTGACAATTCCTGTCACACCACTGTTCTTAAACAGTGTAACGATAAGTCCTGCCGGTCCTACTGCGAAAACGGTACCTACCATTACAAGCAGTACAACACTGAATACACGCATGACATTCTTCATCACATTTCCAAGGTAAATACCACATACCTCTGAAATGGAAGCACCATCATTACGTTCGGAAAGCATACCGGAAAAATAATCATGTACACCTCCTGCAAAGATGGTACCAAACGTGATCCATAAAAATACAACCGGTCCCCAGAGAGCACCCTGCATAGCACCGAAGATCGGTCCTAATCCGGCAATGTTTAACAACTGCACCAAAAAGAGCTTCCATTCCGGCATGACAACATAGTCAACCCCATCGTTGATCCTTACCGCCGGTGTTTCTCTGTCATCCGGTGCAAATGTGTTCTCCACTACCTTACCATAAACAAAGTACCCACCAATTAATAACGCCAGGCAAATAAAAAAACTAATCATAACAACACCTCCCATATGTACAAATGCTAGTTTCTTATTGCTTATCTTTATTATAGTACTTATCACTCAAAATTCAACAGTTTTTTTCATTTTTTTGTCTATTTTATACAATATCAACAATGTATTTTCGAAAAAAAAGAACCATAAGCCAAATCCGGCTTACGGTTCTTTTTTTCAATCTTAGTATCTTGTAGATGTATTAATCTGCAGACATTCAGAAACCTTCGTTTTTTCATTATAGCAATACACATATATGTATCCATAATTGTTTGACACTGTGATCTTCTTAGAGAAACTGGATTTATTTACTCTATAGTTATTATAACTTCCTGTTCCGGATGTCACATGAACGCTTGAGATCTTCCAGCCACTTTTCAGTTTGATGTCCAATTTTTGTTTTTTAAATGCCTTGTTCGTTGACTGTAAATGTTGTTTTTAACTTTACACCTTTTACCGTACATGTGATCGTACTCTTAGCTGCTTTCTTGCCAAACTCAACACGAATGTAACCATCTCTCGGTGCAACCTTAATGTATTTGTTACTGCTCTTTAAATTTTTGATTTCTTTTGCTTTGCTGCAGCCCATAATACTGATTACACTTGAGAATCTGCTTAAGGCACTCCCTGGCTTATAAGTCACAACAGTTGCTGAATATGGATTCACATAAACCCTGCCGCTTGCCGCCTGTACTTCAACGTTTCCCTGTGGTGCCACTGCACCGGCTGTCAGAGTCATCACAACCGCAAGTGCAAACGCAATTACCTTTTTGCTTAACTTTTTCATATTAATCCTCCTTGTTTTGCTCCTTGTTTTGCTTTTCAAAAACAGTATACCATATTTTCTTCTGACAGAAAATAAGACATTTTTCCTACATACGCTCCGGTGCAGAAAATCCGAGCAGATCAATGCTGGTCTCAAGCACAGATTTCGTCAGTTCCAACAGACGGATATACGATTTCTGAACCGTCTCATCTTCCTCAGACATGATCTTTGTCTCATGATAGAAACTGTTGAATGCATTGGCAAGATCATAAATATAGGAACAGATCTTGTGCGGTGCCGTATCGGTAAATGCACCCTCGATCACTGCATTAAATTTGGACAGTTCTAACATCAGATTCTTCTCACTCTCAGAATGTGCTGCCGTGATCACTGAATTATCTGCGTTCTTTCCTAAATCATGATATTTGTGAAGAATCGACTTGATACGAACGATCGTATACAAAATGTATGGTCCTGTATTTCCCTCAAAAGAAGTAAATCTGTCGATATCAAAAATATAGTCTTTACTTGCCTGATTAGAAAGATCTCCATATTTGATTGCGGCAAGTGCAACTGTTTTTGCAGTTTCCTTTGCTTCTTCCTCGCTGATTCCAAGATTCTCTTTTGCCTTCTGGTTTTCGGTAATCTTCTTTAACATCTCATTATCAATCTCAGATACAAGATACTCTAAACGCATGACACCACCATCTCTGGTCTTAAACGGCTTTCCGTCCTTGCCGTTCATCGTACCGAATCCCAAGAATTTTAATTCAGTCTCCGGTTTTACCAGTCCGGTCTTTCTTGCGCAGCGGAATACCTGTACGAAATGAAGTTCCTGTCTCTTATCTACCACATAAATGATCTCGTCCGGGTCATAATCTTCCTCACGCCATACGATCGTTGCAAGATCGGTCGTATTGTAGAGGGATGCACCGTCTGATTTTAAGATCATACAAGGCGGGATCTCTTTCGTATCGGTGTCTTCTTTTACATCGACGACCAGTGCTCCGTCACTGACATAGGCAAAACCGTCATCTTTCATCTTCTGCACCATTGCCGGAATATAAGGCTGTGCATCAGATTCACCTTTCCAGAGTTCAAAAGATACGTTCAAGTTCTCATAGTTTTTCTTTAAGTCTGTCACAGACACGTTTAAGATATGGGAAAGTAATGCCTGATAGCCCTTTCTTCCATTCTGCAGCTCATAAGTTGCCTGCATGGCTGCCTCTTTGTACGCCTCATCCTCTTTTGACTTTTTACTTGCGGTCGGATAGATCTCCTCCAATTCAGAAATCGTAAACGGTGCTTCTTTCGGATATTCCCCCTCAAAGTTTTCATCGAAGTAGACAAGATCCGGCTGACGCAGCTTTAACTCCGTAATGATCAGTCCCATCTGTAAGCCCCAGTCGCCTAAATGTACATCCCCGATCACCTTATGTCCGGCAAACTTGCCGATTCTTTTGATACTCTCACCGATGATTGCAGAACGTAAATGTCCGACATGAAGTGGCTTTGCTACATTTGGTCCGCCGTAATCGATCATGATCGTCTTAGGATTTTTTGCCTTCTCACATCCAAAACGGCCTTCATCTTTCTGCATATCTGCCACATAAGACGCTAAAAATGCTTCATCCAGCTTTAAATTTAAGAATCCCGGTTTTACGGATTCTGTCATGGAAAACATGGATGCCTCTGCAAGTTTTGCAGCAACCTCGTCTGCGATCATAAACGGTGCCTTTTTGTATTCTTTGGCAGCCGCCATTGCGCCGTTGCACTGATATTCACAAAGATCCGGTCTGTTAGATAAAGTAACCTTTCCATATTTTGCATCATAACCACAGTCTGTGAATGCTTTGGTCACTTCATCCGTAATCAAATCTAAGATTTTCTTCATTGTATTTTCCTTTCCATGCGGTATCACACCACTTTTTTCTTCTATTTATCCTCGTATCATTGTATACATTGCCGGAGAAATTGTCAAACAATAGTTTACGGCGGCAAAGACAACTGTCCCTGCCGCCGTAATTTCCAGACCTTGGTTTTAAAATAAACTTTTATTCGTTTTTAAAGATCACACTGCGGTAATTATTTAACACTTTATACAAGATCATACCTAACACATAGCAGGAAATCACTTCGCCGATTCCGACAGTCAGCATAAAGAATGGGATCGTCCCCTCTGCCATGTACACATATGCAAGTACAAATGGTACAATGACCGTGTTTGCCACGATCGGTGGTAACGGAGCCAGCCATTTGTGCTTTCTTAATGCATAAGTTCCACACGCTCCGATCAGTGTTGCAAGGCTGCCAAACACAACATCAAGCGGCATGCAGCCGGTGAGCAGATTGCTTAACAGGCATCCGATAAAAAGTCCCGGAATGGCTGCCGGCGTAAATACCGGTAAAATGGTAAGTGCTTCGGAAATCCGGACCTGAATTGCGCCGGAGGCAAGATTGAATGCGCTGATAAAATAGGTCAGCACAACATAGATTGCTGCGATCAGTGCAGCCTGTACGATAAGTAATACTTTTTTGTTTCTCATTTGTTTCTCCTTTAGTTTTGTTTTACGAGTGGAAGGTCTCGAACACTCGATGTTACTGTAACTCCCAGAGTCTAGCATAATTGTGAAAAAAAATCAACACCCATGCAAATTTTCAAACAATATTGATTACAACCGGTCACGTTTCCTGCGTAAAAATTATTCTGAATTATTTTTACGCAGCCGGCGCACCCATGCAGTAAATGACCAGAATATCCCTCTCACCGGCAGAAACATCAGCCACAATCCGGACCAAATCACATAAACCGGATTTTTCACGCTGATACGACGTCCATTCCGCACAAATGCGGTCAAAATCCCTCTGATCTGGTCCGCTTCCACCGGTCCTTCCACCTCCGTCTGATTATCCCCTGCCATATAAAACTGACCGCCTTTTCGTTTTACAACACGGTGCAGAACCAGAATGCTCCCTTTTCTGCGGTACAGCACAACATCTGCGCGCCGGATTTTTTTCACATCCGCTTTTTTTATGACCGCGGCATCTCTGCCCGGCACAAACATGGGATACATACTGTATCCTTCGGGATAGATCTGTATGATCTCTCCCGCTTCTAATAATTGTTCAATATCATATTTCATCGGAAACCTCTTGTTACTGTTCACTTGCAAGCTTGTCATCTTGAAATATTGTAGCATTTCCCCTGTCCAAATGCTATAATATTTCCAATTCATTTGTAATGGAAAGGAACCACAACGATATGAAAACATCTGATGGATTCGTAAAAACAACAATCGCAGGTATTCCCTATCTTCTGCCCTATGGTCAGAAAATTGCCGACCATGCACGCTCCCTGCGCCTAAATGACTCCGGTGCACTTTTATGGGATACACTCTCCCTGGGTGCGGACAAAAGCACGCTCTTATCTGTGCTGGCGAATTACTACAATACAGATGCTGATATGCTCCCTCAGCTTACCTCTGACTTAGACAGCTATCTTGCCTCTTTAAAGCAGCTTGGCATGCTCTCTTACAATGCGCCGGCAGAAAATTTCCCACCGCATTCTGAGCAGACTGACAATACGTTTCCTGCACTGTTTTCTGACGATCGTGCTCCAAAATATTATAAGATCGGCGGTCTCTGCTTTTCATGGTTTGGCCCGGACGATCTGTTTGATACCTATTTTAAAGATTTCTCCTGCGAAGCTGCTGTGGCTGATCAGCGCATTTTTATAATAACCGGGAAACCGTCTCATCTTGCAGATGGTACACTTCTGCTCCACACCACTGAACTTACCATCTTTGACGTCACCGACACCTACCGCTTTGTCTTTGGCACTCACTGGGGAATCCATGAAATGCGCGTAAAAAAAGACGGCTCTGCCGCCGTCCTCTACTGTGTTGATGCCGATAATAAAGATCATGCAGAAAATATTTTTCATGCACTGCGTTTTGCCTTCCTGATTGCCGCACAAAAGCAGGCTCTTTTTGTCCTGCACTCCGTTTCTATTTTTTATCAGGGAAAAGCCTGGCTCTTTTCCGGCAGCTCCGGCACCGGCAAATCCACACACGCGAACCTCTGGGCGAACCGGTATCATACTCCGGTTTTAAACGGAGACTTAAATGTACTTGACATCAAGAACGGCCTGCCTTATCTATACGGTCTGCCCTGGTGCGGGACGTCCGAAACATACACCACCACCACCTATCCACTTGGCGGTATCGTGTTTTTAAAACAGGCTCCTTTCAACCGGGTGAACTCTCTCCCACCGGATGAACAGGCGCTTTTTCTGATGCAGCGCATGATCTCCCCGACCTGGACGAAAGACCTGCTGTTAAAAAATCTGGCATTTGCAGAAACACTTGCCCCGCTGACAAAAATTTTCCGGCTGAATTGTACAAAAAATCCCGAAGCTGCAGCCGTCATGAAAGCTGCCATTGATCAGTCCATATAAGACGCTTTCTTTCAAAACTCATCCATCATTTTCTGTACTTCCTCTGCGGTCAGCACAACACACCTCTGTTCCCGGATTCCATACACCCTCCTGCACACCGACAATACCGTTGGGCGGTGTGTGGTCACGATACAGGTGCGCGGTTCATTTGTCTGCATGATATTTTTCAAAACCCTGCGCTCGGTTGCAACATCAAGTGCACTTGTTGCCTCATCCAAAAGCAGGATCGGCGCACGGCGAAGCAATGCCCTTGCGATTGAAAGCCTCTGTGCCTGTCCTTCTGAGAATCCGACCCCCCGCTCTCCGACTTTACTATATATCCCATCCGGCAGTTTCTGTACAAACTCCCAGGCACAGGATACTATCAGTACTTCTTTGATCTCCTCATCCGTAGCATCCGGTCTGACATTCCGCATATTTTCCGCAATCGTGCCGGAAAACATTGTATTTCCCTGTGGCACATAAGAGAACAGACGGCGTGCTGCCGGTGTGATTGTAAGCACTTCCCCTGTTTTTGCTCCCACCAGATCTTCATCCCCGCTTTGTATATGCAGCAGGGCGAGCATAATGCGCAAAAGCGTTGTTTTTCCTTCACCGGAAGGTCCGACTAACGCAACAATCTCATGTGGATGTGCCTCAAAGTCCGCCCGCATAAACACCTTTGTTCCATTGTGATAAGTATAAGACATCTTAGAAATGCAAAGACTGATGCCGTTCTCCCGGTTCTCTTCATAAAATTTCTCCGCATGCTCTGCATCCGAATAGTCCTCTTTTGGCATGCCAAGGATATCCATCAGCCTTCCAGCAGATGTGGTCAGCGAAATCGCCGTCGGTACCAGTGACACAAGCTGATTCAGCGTTCCTGTCAGTGAGCCGGACAATGATAAAAACATCGTCATCGTACCGTAGGAGATCGCACCACTCCAGACACGGTAAATACCAAATCCATAACAGCTGTATGACACCGCAAGCCCGACGATCGATAACAGGATCGAGGTTGCCATGGACATTTTCTGAAACTCCAGCTTCATACCAAGATATTCTTTTTGCAGTCCTCGCAGACGTTCCCCGTAGAGCCGCACCAGATCAAAAGCCTTGATCGTCTGGATATTCGAAAATGCCTCCTGGTTAAATCCGGACATCTTTGCATTCATAGCTGCGCTTTTCTCATTATTTCCTTTCATTCGCCTTAAAATCCGCCTCGACATCAGCATACTGACCGGCATGCCAAGCATCGCAAGAAGTGCAAACATCGGATCATTGTAAAAGACAAGCGCAAACGTACTGATAAACCGCACAGTATATATGATCAGATTCGGAATCCAGCTTAAAATACCATTTGAAATGTTTGAGGCATCCGAATTCCAGCGTGTCAGGAGATCTCCCGTGTGATATTTCTGGATTGCCTCAAGATCCGTCACTAACATTTTATCAAAAATATCTGCCTTGATATCATTGTCCACACTGATACTGATCTTATTGGAAAAATAACTGGTCACCTGTGAGATCAGCATATTCCCTATGGAAAACCCGATATACAGACAGAACGTACGCACCAAAAGCCCCGCCTGCTTTCCGGTGATAATATCGACCATATCCCTTGAAATCAGACTTGAAATCAGTGAAACAACTGTTCCAGACAGACCAAGCAGCGTGTAAAAAATCATCTGTTTCCAGTACTTTCTCGCATACTCATAGATCCAGACGGTCTCCCGCCACATATCTTTTAATACACCCTCTTTGATCCTTTTATGATAAAATTTCAGACTGTCTAACATAATATTTCCCCATTCTAGCCGATTTCCAGTTATTATAACAAATATGAACCACGAAAAAAGAGGTTACCACATGTATATGTCAGGCAATCTCTTCCTCACATACCATATGATAACCCCATCTGAACTCCATATGATCCTACATCGCCCAGTCAGTTACTGTATCATCCGGTCCATATCCTTTCTTTTCCCAGGATGGCTTGCGGTTTCCATTATCGGTATTGTAACTTCCAGCATATCCCGAATCCACATAATGCGTCTTAAGTCCGCAGGCTGTAGCTGTATATGCCGGACATCCCAGACATCCGAACTGCTGTCTGTATCCTCTGGTGCCTCCATTCCAGCCTGAATAATCCGGTGCCTGCCAGTTACCATTCATATACTGGCTATCACACTTTATATTATTTGCCGTATCTGAATTATCAGCCGCTCCACCGCTTGCAAGATACACACCTTCTGCCGTATCTTGATATGCGATGATCATTGGTCTCTCATATCTGTTCATTTCTGGTTTATTTCTCAGTTCATTTGTTATCTTTTCTTATTGCGCCTGCCCCTTAGTCCGTAACACTCACACTTGAGATTGCAAGTCCCGGATCCGATTTTACAACCAGATCACCAAAACCGATATTATCGTTCGGATTCTGATGATATCCCAAAGAAACACAAAGAGAACTTGTTCCGTCTCCTGATGTGCACCCCCTGCCACCGGAAACATAAGTAACCGGCTGATTAAATGAGATATTTAACTGCTGTGCTTCTTTAGTATGATCCGCATTATGCACGGCATTCACCTGAATACGGTAATCACCTCTTCCGGTCTGCGGTGTCTGATGGATATATGCTGTTGTCGTATAACAACCGCTTCCGTCGCCACTTGCTAAATATACTCCTTCTGCAAGTTCATCACTGGTAAGTAACACTGGTTTCATATACTCTTTCATGCGAACTTCCCTCTCCCCTGTTCTTTTCACTTATTTCTATCTATTTTAACCATATCTTTTTGTGCTGTCAAGCATTAGTACACGCCTTTTTTCGCCCTGAACCGATTTTTTTATAATGAATTTTTAAAACCCACAATGCTCCAATAACCAGCATCAGGTAAAACCCCACTCCCCTTGTCACGCACATTGCAGGAACCAGATACTGTCCTGAAAATACACCGGAAGCATATCCACCGCAACATAGATGGCTGCCTGAAGCAGCAGGATCTGGTACATCGCTGTTCCAGACAGTCCAAATCCCAGATACACCAGAAAAAATATCCGCCAAGATGCTCTTTCAGTAGTTTCTGCCAGAATAACAGGATCATCATTCCGACGACCGCCTGTTCTTCCCGCACGATCAGATCCGAAAGACGTCCCTCAAACACCACGCGGCAGTTTTTGTAATCCTTATGCAGGCGTTCACGGATCGCTTCTTTCTGTTCACCGGTGCAGTCCAGTTCACAGATCCGGTACTCAGCCGTCGGAAACGCCCCCGCGATCTGTCTGCTCCACTCGCACTCAAATCCTGCAATCAACGGGATATACGGATTTCTTCTTCCAAAACTGTAAGCTTACGACAACTGCTCCGGGCAGATCCGTCCATCCTCTCAGACTCGCGTATTTCAATTAACTTTCAGAGTTGTAACATGGAACCACAAAACTCAGATATTTTTCTCTGTTCTCCATCCTAAGCTTCCCTCCCTTTCCTTTCACAGATAATCTTACGGGAAAACTCTTAAGAGAACGGACAGCTTTTCTTAAATATTTTCGAAATTATTTCTAAACAAAATCGGAATCATTTTACGATTCCAGTAAAATGGTTCCGATCTTATATCCTTCCTGTTCTATTTTCTGATCATTTGCGAATGTGATAAAACTGCCGGTCGCCGTATCCCGCACCGCAAAATATACACTGTAACATCCAGCCTTTACACCCCGAAGCGGTATATTTGTTAAAAAGTTCTCCTTTTTTTCTGCTTCATTTCCCCCGGCAAGTGACGCAATATCCCCTGAGGGGATTCCCTCATAAATCGTCTGACCGGTTTCATCTTTCACAAGGAATACCGGTTCACACTCTTTATAGACCGGTGCAAATCCGACATTCTTAAGTGACACTTTTATCTCTGCCGTATCTTCCCAGAAATCATGCTGCATAAAAACATCCGACAACACCAGACGGTAACCTAAATGCCTCTCTATATACGAAAGTCCTTCCATCCCGTCAAAGCAGTCCGATGTCTGTACCGCAGATGACGCCCACTTTTCTAATACTGCCGCATCATAGTCCTGATTCAGATAAGTCACATGCATGGTTTTTAAATCCGCAATAGCGCACTCTAAATCATTATATTCATTGTCTATGATGACCTCCCCGCCATTTGGCACACGGGAACACAATTTTTCCTGAAAAGTAAGTTCTTCCATGCGGTTCCACGCCTGATCTGTACCTGCCTCTGCGGCACTTTTTTCACCATAAGTACCACAGTCATTGCCACTTCCTAACATTCCATCATTGAACAGTCCAAGCCTGTCATACAGCGGATTTTTACGATCTTCCTGCAAGTCTGCATCCGCACTTTCCAGGATCTTCCGCCACTGTACCGGTGTCCGCACTGCAAGATACATCTGGCTATCCGTCGATTTTACAAGCTGTTTTGCAAGCTGCTGTAAAGACTGCTGATCTGCATACTTTGTCCCATTGAGTTCCCCCCAGTTGCCGACAAAGAGCCCCTGTAATGTAAAAACAGAGTCACTGTATTCTGTTAATATTCCTCCAACCTGCTGCATATGTTTTATCACAAAATCGATACTCTCCGGTTCATACTTCTCATTTTCCCCATTCCAGTCATACAAAAACCGTACGATCCAGTGCTCTTTTGTCACAGACATCGCCTGAAAAAGTCTTTCGATATTCTGCAGACCTTCCTTTGATATTTCTTTGTCCCGGTATTCCCTTAAATTGATCTGCGCCATGGCAAGGGCATGATCTGTATCTTTTTGCATCTGCCTGTCTAACTGCTCACTCATATCCGCCGGTTCATCCGAAATCAGGAAACCATAAATATGATAAAATCCACGATTCGGATTCCAGATTTTCTCCGTAGATTCCGTAAAAGTCTCCGTGGTAAGCATTACCTGCCAGTGAAAATAATCATGTATCCCCACAGCAATTCCGGTGATCATTAACACAAACAAAATGAAAAACAGTAATTTTTTTCTCATCTTATTCCTCGTATTTATTCTTTTGAAACAGCTTCATCTTCGTTACCAGCCGGCTTCGTTTCTTTGCATTTTTTAAGATGGCAATACTTGATATTCCACGAAGTTTCCGGTTGCGGTATACAAAACCGAAAAATGTCCTTACCCACAGAATGGGATAAAGTATTTTATACTGCCCGGCTTTCGGATGGCTTAGGTGCATCTGATGATGAAACTCCCTGATATAATCAATCCATCCTGTTCCCCTCATGGCTACCATGCGTTTTGAATCTGCTTCACCAAATTCCTCGGCTTCCATGATCTCTGTAAAAAACTCTTCCAGGTAAGCCTCCTCTTTCATTGCCCCGGCTTCTCCTGCCTTTTCCAGAAACTGCACCTTGTTTTCTGATAATCCCAGATATCTGACACAAAATAACGTAACCACGCATGTAAAATTTAAGATGCCGCATTCTCTGACCAGTGTTAAAAATTTTGCTTCCTCCTCTGCCGTACATCCATGTTCCCAGAATACAACCCAGTCGCAAAGAAGTTTTAAGCCAAATCCGGAACGCAAAAAATGCTGCAGCATATGTAATAACAGATAAAATGCCTGATATGATGGCGAGGCCAGGAAAAAATCCACTCCCATGGCATTTTCAGTAACCCTGTTTTCAAAAAAATCTTTCTGACATTTTTCCAAAAAAATGTTCACTTCCGTTGAATCAAACGGCTCCACTAATGCACTGTGCAGCTCTAAACGGATTCCTTCCGGGCTCATATAAGTAAGATGGTGATTTTCCTGATGTCCGCTCTCTGCCACAAATCCATGCACCTGCAGACATCTGCCAGCCTCCTGCGCCATCTTTCCGTTCTCAACTAAAAGATCAACATCCCCCGACTTGCGCAGTTCCGGCACCGGATAAAGTCCTGCTACGCCGCTTCCCTTTAATAATATCGTATCAATTCCCGCATCTTTCAAAAGACCTGTCACATACCGGCTCATAAAAAGCAGACGGTAGGACTGCCATACAGTCTGCGTACTTCTCTCCTGCACTCTTTTCCAGTCTGCCCCGTCCTCTGGCAGAATATTTTCCAATACGTCATACAAAAGCGGCAGCACACGATGACGATCCGCTATGGAAAGAATACTTTCCCAGTCCGTTTCCTGTTGTTTTAATCGTTCCCATTTCTGCTTTAAAGCTGCCTGATTTTCTACATGCGGTTCTGCATGTAGTGCTGCATCCAAAAGACTGCACAATATAAGTTCTTTCTCTTTATTTTTTTCTTCCATCTGTCCACCTCTTTTTCCATATAGCAAGTGCTTTTCTCTTTACAATTCCAAATTCTTTTGTGTGGCAAAAGCAAAGAAGCATCACAAGGCTCGGCACCACAGCACATATGAAAAATCTCTTTAAAAATACGATCACCCTTCCACCATCCGCAAATAAGCAAAGCCGGTCTGTTCCATACCAGATCACACCGGTTACCGCTGTATAGATCACATAGCGGACAAAAAACGGAGCCACCTTCGCATGCAGTCTGTGTCTGTACAGCACATATGGTTCCACCCATACAGAGGTGAGCATGGTAGAGAGAAATGTTCCGGCAAACACTCCGAATGTTCCAAATTTCCATACCAGAATCAGTGAAATAGCAAGGTTTAACACCGCTTCCACCAGTGCTTTATACCGGTCAAACCAGAACAATCCAAGCGAGTCCCGGAATGTCAGCACCGCTTTTCTCGTTCCATTGATATAAAAGTTAATACATAAGATTAAGACCACCGGCATATCAAACAGATACTGCTTTCCGAAAGCGAGCTCCACAAACGGATTTAAAAGTTCATACAAGCAGATCGCCGCCGCCCCGTAAAGCCAGTTTCCGATAAAAAAAGCAGTCTCAAAAATGCTTTTTACCCTGCCCTCATCTTCTGTAGCTCCCAGATTACCAACACTTGCGGTGATTCCCTGAAAAATCTGGTCTAACACCTGTCTGACTGAGCCGATCAGAAGGAAATAATTAGAATAAATGCCAACACTGATGACGCCCACAAAAGAAGAAATCAGCAGATTATCGGTATTATTGACCACCACATTTCCAAGTTTATGCATCAGCATGGCTTTTATATTGCGGAATATATCTTTTCTTTCATCCTCCGGCAGCTGCTCTTTCGTTTTCTCTTTCAGGTACGGATACATACGATCCGCCTTTCGGGAAATGCAGATATTAGAGAGCAGTGTACATACAATATAAATACTCAGGAAAAAAATAAAGTTGTGTGTCGTAAATAAAATGACGATCTGACAGATATCCTGTAAGATCAGAAATGCCGTCTGGTATAAAAGAACAATATAGTTTAACTGATGCACTTCGATCAGGGTACGTTTATATACCAGCAGATAAGAAACGACTGAATTTGCCAGATATAAAAAATAAATCAGCATCAGATGATCAACATCCGGCCGGTTTTTCATGAGAACATCAAAAAAGGGAATGATCGACAATCCTAACACTACCACACAGCCTGCCGTGATACGATAAAATGTCCTAAACATCCGCATCAGGATCTGCTGTTTTCTGATATCTCCCTGTGCGATTGGACGATAGAGTGCATAACTGATCGCCGTTTCCACACCAAGCTCTGTCAGTGAGAGTACATTTAAGATATCCGTGAAAAGTCCATTGATTCCGACATAACTCTCACTGAGTGTGTGTGTAAATACCACACGTGTCACAAACCCCATCAGAATCGCAGCAATCCTTGAGATCATGGCAACCACGGTATTCATGGTCGAATATTCTGTTCTGCTCTTCTCCATATGTGTTCTCACCTTTCTTTCATTTTTCTCAGAGTTTCTATCAGATTATTCAAATTCTGCGCAGTGCAGCATCCGATAGACCGCACCAAACGCTCTCACACTGACACTGACCACACAGGCACTTCCCTTTAAGTAAAGAGAAACCTTTTTATCTGTAAGATATTGTGGCAGTTTCTGCCTGACGTATTTTTTTATTTTTCTGCAGTCTGCAGCAACATAATTGCCATTCCGGCTCATTGCGGCAGCCATCCCCATCAGGTCAAACAGATAATGGTTCTCAAATATTTTTTTATATTGGGGATATCTGCGGGAATACACATTGCAGTAATCCTCAAACATCATCATTGCCTTCTGGTATATCCCGTCGTATCCACGATTACATATGCCGGATTTTCTCTGCATATAGTAATACTCCGCTTTTGTTCCGCACACAATCGTGTCACACTGTTCTAATACCCGGCAGAACATCTCGTAATCTTCCGCAAACGACAATTCCGTTGAAAAACGAATTCCGTCAAGGACCTCCCGCTGAAACAATTTGTTCCAGACATAGGCACGCAGGTAGCTTCTCTCATGCAAAACACCAAGCGCTTCTCTTCCGTTCATGCAGACCACATCTGCCGGACTTTCAAATTTTTTCCCCACACCGGCATCATATTTATACCAACCGGAGCATGCAGCAATCTGTGCTTCATGTGTTTTTAAAAGTCGGATCAGATAGGTATACATATCCGGTTCTAATACATCATCCGAATCAACAAATGCGATATATGCGCCAGCCGCCTCTTTCAGTCCTTTATTTCTTGCACCGGATACACCCTTATGTTTTTCGTGAAATACCCTGATCCGTGCATCCGTCATCTGAAGTCTGTCACAGATCTCCCCGGAACCATCATCGGAACCATCATCGATCAGAAGGATCTCCAGATCCGGATACGTCTGGTGTGTAATACTTTGCACGCAGTCTTCTAAATAGTTTTTCACATTATATACCGGCACGATCACACTGATCTTATCTGTTTCTTTCGTCATGTTTTTCCATGCTCCCTTTTTATCTGAGATACAACCGTTCTTCTCCCCCTTCATTTGCAAAACGGATTGCCACGTTTCCTCTGCATCTTGTCAGTTTCAGAAAATATCTGTCCTTCTTCTCATCCTGCAGTCCTGACAGCAGAAATACGATTTTTACCGTCTCCTGTCCTGCCAGCATCCGAAGATCATAATCTGCCTGATACACTTCTTCCGTTCCATCCTCATTCTCTCTTACAAGTGCAAGTTCTGTTTTATCACAGATATTTGAAAATCCTGTATTGGCTATCTCCACCTCAATCCTGTCCGTATAAAATACTGCACTCCCTGCCACAAAACGATACCCCAGATGTGCACCGATATACTGGTAGAAACTGCCCCATTCCCCATATTCCATCTGCTTCCACCGGTTCAGAACCTGCTCTTCATGGATACTGTTCAAATATGAAACCCGCAAATCACACAATGCCCGCAGCATTTCCTTTGCAGCAGGATTCTGACCGGAAAGCACCTCGCCTCCAAACGGGATCTGACCACAGGTTTCCTGCATATAACCGATTTCATCTGCAATGCACCAGTCCTCTGTCCATGCACTGTCCGCACGACGTTTCACTCCAAAAGTTCCCATGTGATTTTCTGAGCCAAAAATCGCATCATCAAATACCCCTGGTACTGCTTTGTCATTCTCATTTGTCACTGCCATACGGCAAAAAGACGGTTTTCTGAGTGCGATTCTGATGTCGGGTCCAATTGCCTTCCTCCATGCAGCATAGAGTTTCCGGATGTATTCCTGATCTAAAAACTTTGATCCATGCATTTCTCCCCAGTTACCGATAAATAACCCCTGCGTGATAAGGATATCGCTCTCATATGCACGCACAACAGCTCCAAGCTGCCTCATATGAGTTAAAACAATGGAGAACAATGTCGGTTCCCGTTCCATTCCTTTCCCCTGTGTATCATACAAAACGCGCAGAATGATTTCTTTTCCCCGGCTGTGAAAACATTTTAAAATTTCATCTGCATATTCCAGTGCCTCTTCTGAAAGGCTCATTCCACGAAATGCCCCGATATCAAACCGTACCAGCACTAATGTTTCATCATCCCAGTAAGGCTGATATAAAAGTCCATCTTTCTCTCTTTTATCCAGTGTAAATGTATAAATATGGTACCATCCTCTGCCCGGATTTGTACATACTTCCCTGCTCTCCTCCGGAAATCTGACTGTAAAATGTTTTTTATTTCTGTTCTTCCAGAAAAACATCTTCGTTCCCCGCCCCCGCATCAATTTTTAATACTTTTACACGGAATACCACTCCGATAATCGAAAACACCATGCGAAACATATAAATAACCGGTTTCAGTCCGGAATGCATACTGACTCCCGTCTGCCTGTTGTGCATGACTGCCGGTATCTCTTCCACTTTAAATCCAAGCAGCAGCATCTGAATGATCATATTTGCATCCGGATACTTATCATCAAAATGCTTATATTTAGAATAGTACAAAAATGCCTTCCGGCTAAGTCCCTGGAGTCCGGTCGTCGGATCACAGATATGACGTCCCGTCGTCATTTTGATCATCTGGCGGAACAGCGCATATGCCAATTTTTTGGTCACGGAAACCGGAAAATCAGAACTCCCCTCCATAAACCTCGATCCAAGCACGATATCCGGATATCTTCCATCTGCATCCTTCTGCCGGAGTCTCTCATAAATCTTTGGAATATTGCAGACATCATGCTGCCCATCCGCATCCATCTGTATCACATATTTGTATTTTCTTCGTATTGCATATTTATATCCAAGCTGCAGTGCACTGCCATAACCAAGGTTAAACACATGCGTAACTAATGTATGGCCATGTGCCTTCACCACCCAGTTTGTTGAATCAGAAGATGCATCGTTCATAACAAGAATATCCGCAATGGATGAAATTTCCGGCTTTTCCAGCTCATAAAGCACCGCTTCAATATTCTTTTCCTCATTATAAGCAGGCATAATAATCAATAACTCTTTTTGCTTTTTCATTTCCATCCCACTCCTCTTTTTTGCTGTATGTATTTTTTCTGTCAGCGAAACAGTAAACCGGTAAGCAGCTCCATATCTTTCTCATAGACAACATTTTTCTTAAGAGATGCCTCCCGATACCGGTTTCTCAGTTTCTCATCTTCCATCATCCTGCATACAGCTTCACTAACCGCTTCCGGTTCTAATCTGCATAAAATACCATCCACGCCATTTTCGATCTGTTCCCGGTTACTCTCCGATGCAATGATTGGAAGTCCAAGCGTCTGCGCCTCCTGTATTGCAATACTTTTTCCTTCAAATCCGGTCGCATGTACATAGATATCTGCACTTTTGTAATACGGATACGGATTTTCCACAGAACCTGACAGAATAAAATCCTCCTGTAATCCCAAAGAATCGATCAGATGTTCGAGTCTCTTTCGTTCCGGTCCTTCTCCGAGAACATACCAGCGGACATTTTTATGTTTCTCCTTGATTTTTTTCATCGCCCTGATTGCTGTCGGGTAAGATTTCTGTTCCGTCAGCCGGCCGACTGTAAGAAGCCTGATGCCATCAAAATCATCAGAAAATCCGCCGGGCAGCGATGCTTTTGTTTTTATTTTCTCTGTATCGATAATATTATGAAAAACCTTTGTCCGGCCGGCACATTCCGGGTAGACTTTTAAAAACTGCTGCTTTACATCCTCCCCGATTGGGAAAATGGCGTCGTATTTCAGATAGCAGTCACGGTCTAACTTTCTGGTATAGCCTGCCTTTGTGTAATCAATATGTATGAATGCCGCCTTTTTCTTTGCACGGACATGATCTGCAACGTAATATGCAGATCCACCCTCTAAATAGGCAACTGCAAGATCATATTCTTCCGCAAAACGTTCTCCTCCATCGGAGAGCACACGCCAGAGCAGCTTATCCGGCAGCACCTTCCGCCGTTTTAACATATCCGCAAGTGATGACAAAAGATATGGCAGCAGACAGAATACGGTACCCCGGACGAACATGGTCTTTAAAATCGTCCTATACATAAAATGTCTTCCCTCTTTCTGCAAAACCGACAGAGGCTGATAAGATTTATTTTTCAGCAGGACCTCTTTGGGCAGTTTTTTCACCAGTTCCCCCTGCCCCATCAGAACATAAAGAGAGATCTCATACTGCACATCTTTTGTCTTTTCATTTTCCTTTTCCAGTTTTTCAAGCAGTTCTAAAAGTGCCATCTCCGCACCGGCTCCGCCTAATGTATTAATCACGAACAATATTTTCTTTTTCATCCACAAGCCCCTTCAGTTCCTGCAATATTCTTTCATTTTCCTGATTGAGCAGTGATACCTGCATCGCCAGTTCCTGGTTTTTTACCACCACAACAGACACTGCCATACTGATTTTAAATAAAAACAGGATTATAACAACAAACACAGCAAATGCAAACAGTACCACACTTTTTGCTCCATTCCACAGGTATGTGGCTGCATCCGTACTTACCGCAATGCCAGATACAAGAAATGTCGCAGAAACAATCGCCCAGCCAAGTCCGATCCCATCCGTCAGTTTCTGCCTTGCATACATAAAAAGATCCAAAATGAGCAGAAAAATTCCAAAAACAATCAACATCATTTTCAATATCATGCTTTTATCCCCTCTTTTCTGTCATAACTTTTTGCGGAAGGTTTTCTTCCCCGCTTTATCTTAAACAATTCACCCTGGCAGAAAATATGTACATCCATATGGCGTTCCACCCAGCGAAGCCTGAAATATCCGACGGTAAAGCCAAAGAAACTTCCCATGACAAGTCCTGCACCATACCAGATATCAGGAAGCTGTTTTGAAAACAGCGTTCCAAAAAACGTACCCAGACAAAAGCAGACCGCCGTTAAAAGTGCTCCTGTCATATCATTAAAATAATACAGAAAAATCAGTTCCGCATACAGCAAAAAAAGAATAAAGTAACCGGCTGCAAGACACGGATAAATCTGCATCACAAGTCCTGAAAAGCCCATTCCCGGCAAAAATATCACACAGAGCAGATAAAGCACGACCGAGACAATAAACTGGATTCTCACAAGATTCATAAGTTCAGATGCAAGCTGGCGGAACATTCTGTTTTTTGCATTATTGATATCTTCCCATCTGCCACCGATAACAGCCTCCGAATATGCCTTGTACCTCTCATGAAAATGCATTTCCACGCGGCTGATAAAAATGATGGTCGACGAAAGATTCGTAAACATTGCCAGACAGGTCGCCATATCATATGCAGGCGCATAGACAAACGTATGTGCCACCGTCATCTTTAAGTCCGTCGTCCAGAATATAAAATTATGTATATACAATCCTAACGTATACAATAGGTTTGTCGCAATAAGGTGCCAGTAAATTTTGAAATAATGAAGCACCTTGCGGTACTGGCGGCTGTTCCTTTTAAAATAACTCTTAATCGTTGCCGCTGATATCGCCGCCGTCAGGAAAAATCCGATCGTAAGTGAAAGAAGCATGCTGTATATGATGTCCCTGTGAAACACTTTCACGAGCAGCCACGCAAGCCCAAATGCCGCTGCCATACCCATCAGGAAAAATAATGATATTTTCTGATAGTCCTTGCAGATCGACAGATACAGCATGGAATAAAATACCAGAAGAAGCGATATAAAGCCGCAAAACCCGGTAAACACAAACACCAGATCCACCTGCCCCTTCAGATACTCTCTGATACAGAACGGGATTGCAAACAGACACCCGAAACAAATATTTAAAAATAATCCGACATCATAACATGGCAGGATATCTTCGTACTTTTCCTCATAAATAATATCGGACATATATCTCGATAATACAGCATTAAACGGTGCCGCAACCAGCAGGGAAAATATAAAAATATAAAGTACCGTGCCTGAAAATAATCCTCTTCTCGCATACCCTACTGTCTCGTATCCAAGAAAATGGCTCATTAACATCACATTTCCGATCACGACAAACATGGGGGCGATCGTGACCATGGTACTGTAACCGAATCCTGCCAGATTTGCAAGGATCGTGCGCCTGTCATAAATTTTCTGAAGTTTTACGCCTATTCCTGCCATAGATCACACATCCCCTTTCTTTCCCTGCACTCTGCCTTCATCCCCAAATTGCCGGTAAATCTGCCGGTATGTTTCTTTCATATCCTCCACAAGATACCGGCTCTTTAGTCTCCGGTATCCGTTTTTTCCCATGCCAATCCTCTTTTCTCTGTGGCATGCCAGATCTACCATCGCTGCCGCAATCTCCTCCACATTCATGATATGTGTAATGATCCCTGCTTCCCCAAATGAATCGCCTTCCCCGTAGATCAGCCCCCTGCAGTTGCCTACATCCGTTGCAATCACCGGTTTTTTTGCCGCAAAACTCTCTAAGATCGTCAGTGGCTGTCCCTCACTGATGCTTGTGAGTATGGTCATATCCATCTTCCCAAGATATTCTGTCACATCGACTTTTCCGGTAAAGATCACATCCTCCACGCCAAGAAGATCCACCAGTTCAAAACATTCTTTGGCATATTCTTTTTCCTCATCGGATGGTCCCATGATCCACAATGCGAGTTTTGGTGCCTCTTTCTTGGCATAAGCAAAGGCTCTTATCATCGTTTTGACATCCTTGATCGGCGCAATTCTTAACACCGCTCCGATATTGATGGTGTCATCTTCTTTTCTCTCTTCTTCAAGGCATCTGACAAATCTCTGATCATCAATACCGTTCGGTGTGATCTTTATTTTTTCTGCCGGACATCCGAGTTCGATCTGAAGTTCCATGGCATGCTTGTAAAGACAGGTTACCTGATCTGCATACCGGTATGCGAGCAGTGACATTTTTTTAAACTGTTCGATCCAGATATTTTTATAGATACCGCCTACCCACTTTGCACGGATCAGCTCCTCCTCCCGCTCCCTGGTATAAATTCCATGCTCCGAAACCATTAGTCCGCATCCATATCTTTTTTTTGCCATGCTTCCGATCACTCCCGCATATCCGGTCGCAACACAGTGATAAAGATCCGCCTCGGGCAGTTCCATTTTCAAGGTCAGAAACAGTGGCAGATAAATGGAACGCATGGTCCAGAGGAAATCAGAAAAAACAACCTGTGGATATCTGAGCTGATAACATTCCCGCACAGCATTTAAAAAATCTTCTCCCATCAAAAGCGCGTTCAATGAAAAATTTTTCTTTTCAAACAACGTAAACAACGTATCCCACTCAACATCCCGGTTTAAAAGTAATGACCGCAGTGCCTCATATTCATTCTGACGCAGATGCAGTTTTTTATTTTTTTCCTGCTCTACCCAGTCATAATCTTCCAGATAAAGCTCATAAACTTCCGACACATTTTCCGGCAGTTCATAAACAAATTTTCCTCTGTATGAACGGTTTGCCACAATCGCAAGCACCACGAATTCTATGTCGGGAAAAGCTTTTATCATACTGTTGATCCAACTGGAAACGCCGCCCACCACATAAGGATAACATCCCTCTGCTACAATACATACTTTCATTTTCAATCCTCGTAATAAAACAATTGCTTTTCTTCTTCCTCACTCAACCGGATTTTTACCTCATCCTCTTCTGCACAGATCAGGTATACACCATCCTCCACTACAGAAAAACTTCCTCCCTGTATATCCTCTGCTTCGCGTGTTCCCGTATGCAGTAAAAACCACGCTTCCTTTTCTAATCCGTCAACATGCAGGGAAATCATATTATCTTCAGATTCTGCTGAATAAGAAAGTGCCAGAAATCTCCTTATTCTCTGATCGCTCTTTGAGATCGTTGTCTCATCAAATGCCGTAAACGGTTTCTGATAAGTACAGATATTAGACGCTGCTTCCTTCGAAAGGATCTCCCACGCATCATCCTTTTTCTCCGGATATGCTGCTGCAAGCAGATCCCATGCCGTATTCGAATACCCCAATGCGGTCTGGATACATCTCTGTCTGAAATCATCCATAAATGTATGATTCACACCATCTCCGGTAGCACGCTGCAGTGTCACCTCTTCCCCTGCAAAGGAAACGATCGGTTCGTCGCTGGTCTGTGATTCCCTGGTTACAATCGTCCTTATTCCATCAAGTTCCTCGCATTCCAAAGCATCCCCCAGTTCGTCTTCATTTTGCAGGTATAATGACTGAAAACAATAATCTGGTGCCTCTTTTTTCCAAAACGTTTCGTCTTTCTCCATTTTTTCCGACAGCCCGGTTCCAGATACATTGCCAGATGAAAGTCCTGCCTCCCCGTATTCTTCTTTCAATAATTTCAGATAATATGCCACTTCTCCCTCCCGTGGCTCATTTTCATCTCCATAATCAAACTGCGGTGTCATCATACAGGTCAGTTTTGCATCGATCTTTCGTTCAATTGCGACCAGCGACGGCCAGATGATTTCTCGAAATAATGCCTTTTGTGACTGACTGTATATTTTTTCCATTTTATTTTCATTTTCCGACGCAAATCCAGGATAATTTGCAATCACAAGATTCTGTGCATTGATCACCGGATAAATCTCAAACGAATACGATTCTGCCATCATTGCATCCAGAATGCCAATACCGGAATTATCCTTTAAATAATTTCCATTAATGCAAAACACACAGGCATTTTCCAGTCCGTTTCTCCATATAATGGCAGGCTGTCTTCCGCTGTCCGGCCGAACATCTGAGAGTATTCCGACCATATAACTTTTTGTGCCCTCCCCCGTCACATACCATGGAATTTTAAGATCCATATCCTGATTTTTCTCTTCTTCCTCATCTTTTGCCTGATAGATCACTTCCCCGCCGAGCAGAAATCCTTCAAACAAGTGTATGCCGTCAAGTGTCACTTCATTCTGTTCCACATATCGGATTCCAAACAGCTTTCTCAAACGGTCGTTCTTCTCAATTTCCTCTGCATCCGGCAGTCCTGAAACTATAACATTTACTCCCTTTTCGGCTGCATCACTGACCGCCTTTATATTATCCCTGGTATTCAGACAGGTTCCATCTAAAACCAAAATATCCGGCAGCCTGCTGTCTTCCGACACGATACCATCAAAAGAGTCCTCTGTCTGAAATTCACGTTTGCTATATGTACACCACCATTTTACGGTATTCTTTACTGCCTCACTGTTTCCAATATACAGCACACCTGCTGTTTTCTGTATATTCTGCCCGGATGCCAGATACATATCCTGTTTTGTCAGTTCCGTTGTGGCACTTTCCTTGTATTCATTGATCCCATATTTACTTAATTTATCCTTCATCACACCCGTAAATTGAAACATAAACAGTAAAATAATTAACATGATCGTGATTGCAGCAAAATTTCTTCGGGATACCATCACATTTTCCTTTCCAAATCCATCTCATCCTGCAGCCATTATTTTTCCGTCAATTATATCCATAATCGATTGAAAAATCATATAAACTGTAGGTATTCTGTTCTACCACATAGCAGATAAAATCATCTGTTTCATAATACACCTGCATTTCTTTTCCATACAGTTCCATAAATGCCTGTGCCCAGTAATACATTCTTGACATTACGATCCATCGGTTTTCACCTTCATAAACCGAAATATCTCCTGCTGTTGGCAGCGGTTTTTTTGCTCCTTCTTCTGAAATGAGCTGTCCGCTTCCCTCATATGCCACGGTATAATCAAGTGGTATCTTCTCAATAAAGAAATATACGCGGTCTGTCGGCAGCGTCAGATTTCCATTAACCGCATCTCCTTCCATACTCCGTAAAAATGTAATTGTTTCCTCATGACGTGCATAATCTTCCATCATTCGCAGTTCATCATTCGCAGAACAGATTGTATATTTATACTTTTCGTTCTCCCGCTTTATATTTGCCAGACAGGTAATCGCCGCATTCGACTGCAGTGCCGTCAATATTGACGGTGTACGGATCTGATTTCCATTGACAAGTGTCGCAACAAGTGCCGCTGACGTCATCAGTGAAACAAGATTCATCCAGATATTCCGCTTAAAAAATCCAAAGACCAATGTTACCATACCGTCCATTCCAAGTCCTATCGCTACCGGTATCATATAAGCGACGTAGATACTGCACCGGCTTGCATCCATGATATGTGGCAGTCCAAAACGCCATGCAGAAAGAAACATCATCAAAAGCAGCAGACCAAATCCTGCGGACATCAGCATTGATCCATAATCATGTTTTCCAATGAGCGTAAACAATAGTCCACCGATCAGGCAGAATCCCTCGCACCCAAAAATAAACAACATCCATGGCACGCTTGCCTGAAGCATTACAACATTGTGCACTCCTGTCCACAGATAATCCAATCCGTTTTGGGTAATATCCGTAATCCGGAAACGTATCTTTTCCACCAGCATACCAAACCTTGTTGTTTTTACCTGCGTCCCTTCTGTCATCTGTGCATTTTCCACACCATTTTCTGACATTGTCTGATCCGTCATGCTCCCGGCAGTATCCGTACTTTCCGTCATGCTCTGATCCGTCACACTCTGTGTATTTGTATTTATTTCTTCCTTTTCACTGCCAGGGATATCTGCTTCATCTTCCTCCTCAGCACCCGTATTATTGCTGCCATTAATTACATTGAGTCCCCAGCCCAGCGATCCCTGTAAAGGCGTACCCTGTAAAAAGGCAATTCCCATCGGAAGCACTGCCAAGAAGATACTTAAAAGACCAGTCGCAAGAACCCTGAAAAAATACTCCTTTTTGAAAATACGCAACAGGTATCCTCCTGCAATACCGATACAGAACAACCCTGCTACCATAGTATCATAAAAATGTACGATCAGCGTAAGTCCAAATCCTGCAATAAATCCCATAAGATAACGGGTACTTTTGCATTTCCAGGTTTTTAATCCGGCAGCGTTTCTTTCCTTTTTGCATTGATTCACTTCTATCTTCCGCTGTTTTAAAAAGGCATACATAAAATAAATGCCGGGCAGGATAAATATCATGCCAAATTCCTGAGGCAGCGAACTGTAATAACGCGAGTAAGTATTCCTGTTAAAAAATGCAGCAAGTACATAGACAAATACAGCTCCCCATGCGCAATACGATGTCCTGCAGCACGCTTTCAAAAATGCCAGAAGTGCATAATGGATATATAAGACCTGCACCACATAAAAAAGCCGGAGCAGCACATACGTTTCAATCCCTGTTACCGTATGGATATAATAAATTACGCAGTGGAATCCAAATGGATAAATTCCAGCTACAAACACATCATTCTGCCCCATCGCATTGATCCAGTAATTGTGTACCGGTATATCGGATGCACAATAACCGTATGTATTTATCATATTGGTTCCATACATTACCAGAACCGTTGCAGTAAATACAACAAACAGCACTCCATCTGCAAAATGCCTGATGATCAGCCCACACATTCTGCCACACAGTTTCTTAATTTTTCTGCCAATCCACTGTACAATCTCCAGAAGAAGTAATTTAATGCCAAGTGTCTCCCGGATCACATGGGATGTTCTGTTTCCTATGATATTTCCGATTTTTTTAGGTGAAACTCTTTTCGTATGTACCAAGGATATAACGACTGGAAGTGCACTGCCCAAAATCAGCGTAAATCTGCCTGAAATATGAAGCAGCTGAAGAAATAATACCAGATTGATCAGATAGAAATGACCTAATACGATATAAAAGAAAAACCGTACACTAAATATTTCATCTTTTAACCTGCGGTGCAGAAGCAGTGCCGGAACTGCGATAAAAAGTCCCGTATAAATTGTGAAAATGCTGATAAACTGTAACACAGTCAGGACTTTCATCGACACTGCCATCACCTCCTTTAGCTAAAAATACGAATTAATTCCAATGTTTCCCTGTCGATCACAATATCTGAATTTTTTAATTTTTCCAATTCATCAAAAAAATGTTTTTTGTTTCCCTCTGTAAAATAAAGTTTTAAATAACAGGTATAGGTAGATAATTCTGCCGGATAGAGTTCCCTGCTCTTATCGCACCAGTATTTCATGCGCTTAAAATCCTTTATCTTAAGAAGCAGAACGCAAAGTCCCTCAATATAGGAAGCCTGCAGTTTCTCCTGGTATTTTTCATCCAGAAAATTACATGCCTCCTCCATCATATCGATGTAGGTCTGCTGTTCCTTTTCATGAAACACCTCCTGGATCAATACCCCATGCATATACTCAATCAGGATACAGGCTGCTTCTGCCGCATCAACTCCCTCCTGTTTCATCTGAAGGTAAAGTTCCTGTGCACGCTTTCTGAAATCATTCAATGCATCCCTTAATACTGTAGCGGCATAATGTGATGTTTCCGTGTCCTCACTGTTTAACGCAAGCGAGATGGATGCCAGAGAATTCTGTACATCCCCACGGACCACATTCATGACCAGCGTTCTTAAACTGTCTTTGTCGCTGATCGCAAGTGCCTCCTCAATCGGTACTAAATTTCCTTCCCTTTCCTCATCTGCCCGAAGATGTGTCTTTACACGCTCCTTGCTGAAAATAACATCCTCAAGATCCACGTTCTGCCGGAAAAAAACCTTGTTAAACACCAGTCCCGCCAAAAAAAACAACGGTCCCACTACCGGGCAGAGAAACATCATGATCCCCTTCATCAGAATATCTGTATTTTTTTCTTTCTGCCTGATCCTGCTGTTTCCTATCACATATAAAACAGCAACAGCCGTATTGATCAGAAGAACGATACAAAATCTCTTTTCCACAACCGTCATACAAATACATCCTCCTGTATCTGGCAGGACACACCCTCTTTTTCAAATCTTTCTCTTACCATGGTTGCATCTTTTGTACTGGTATTTGCAAGAAGCGCATACATTTTTCCACCTTCAAGTTCACCGACATAATCGCTTTGTCTAAGGAGTTTAATAAGCCTTTTCCCGACCTCATCACGGTCATTTTCCTTTGTATCCACGGAAAGCAGTGCACACTGTGTCAATCCTTTATCACGCGCATTTAAATATGCCTTTACAAGTGCTAAAAAGGCTTCCGGTTCTAATATATTCGTTCCTTTTATGTAACGCTGCTGCTCTAAGGCAGAAATATAACGGTTTGCACGCACCACCGCATTCTGAATCAGATAACCGATAACCGTCAGCATATTCGCCTGTCCTAACGTCATCCGCTCCCACGGAATTCCCCAGATCATCAGAATCAGCTGCATCTCATCTTCCGAATAAATGGCATTTGCCATAAGCGGATATCTTTCATCCATATTTTTATTAATATAAACTTTCTTCCCGGCAAGCACCGTATACATGGCATCCATTTCGCTGTAATTGATTGAATTACCGAGGCTGCGTGCTTTCTCCGATGTTGCAGAAAAAAGACGTGCATAGGAACGGTTTGCCACCGTATAGATTGCCACATCTTTGCTTCCCATCAGTTTTGCAAGTACTTCCGCCGCATAAAAAAGTACCTCACAGGGTTCATACTGCTCTAAACTGGATGTGATCTCATATAATTTTCCAAAACTGTCATTCTGGTTTACGATCTGGTTTGCGAGAATTTCTTTTACCCTGACATTGCTGACATTGATATCCGAAATATCATCTAACTGCTTGGTTAAGTATGATACTTCATGCCGCTGTTCCTCCCTCATTGCACGAAGCTGGTCTCTCAGATATCCCACTGCCAGACCTAAGATCAAAAGCTGCGCGATCCAGACATAGGTATTATAGTCAAGCATAACATCAAATCCGCTTCTGTGGTACATCTGCCGGAAACAGTACCCTGCCACGGCAAGCAATGCAGAAAATGTTGCCTGCTGCTGCCCGTATACAAGTGCAAACAACAGCACATACAGAAGATAAAAATCAATATTCTGAAAGTATTCACTTCCGACTGCACGGTTATTCAACATGAAAAACGGAATAAAACAAATCAGGTTTTCCATAAAAGGAATCAGATTCGTTATGATTTCCTTTGTCCTGCTGCCTAATCTTCGAAACAGATGTCCCTTTTTCTGCCCTGCATCTGTAAATTCAGATACATGTCTGCTGAAATAAGCCGCAATCTTTTCCACATCTGTTCCTGCATGATGAAGCACACGGCTTCCAAATTCTTCATCGTATCTTTTACCGGAAAGCATAACTTCCCGGTATTTTTTGTTTTCCTCTTCTACGATACTGACCTCATTCTCCATTCCTGCGGCAACAGCCTGGGCAAGCTCATACCGTGACATTTTCTCCCCGGAAGATAACTGATAAAGGGTATGTTTATGGTCTTTTGCCACCATTATCTGGTAGATAAACTCCACCGCATCCGCCTCATGCAGAAGCATTATTTTTTCATTCTGCGACGCAATGATCTCTCCGGTCTGGACTGCTTCGAGGCACATATCCGCACAGATCGTATCTGTATCCTCTTTCTTTCGTATTTCCCCATACAAATGATCGAGGCGGAGAATCACAACATCATTCCCCATCCTTGCATAATTTTTACAGATATCTTCTCCGATAGCGATCGCCTGGCCTTTCTTGCTGTATGCCCCGGTAGGATCATCCTCTGTCATAAACTGTGCGCTTCCACCGCCAAAAACACTCTCCGAAGAAAGATAGACAAACCTGCCTTTCTTTAAAGCGGTATAATTCATCAGTATATTCGTAAGTCCCGCTGCATAGGACGCCGCTGTGTTTTCCACCCTGTTCCAGGAAAAATTATGGTCATATGCCCCCAGAAAAACTACTACCTGTGGCATAATACTCTCTAATACCTCCCGCACACAGGCATCCTCATACGAAAAATGATACACTTCAAATACTTTCTTCAGGCTGTATCCCTTCTTTGGTTCTTCTGTCAGCACAAAGACCCTGTGTCCTTCCTTATTCAGTCTGTTGATCATAAGCCGCATAAAATTTCCGGCATTCCCAACTAGCAATATATTCATACCTGCTCCATTCTCAAATAATTCCCTGTTGTCTTAACTCCATCATAAACTGCCCTACGTCGCTTTGTGCGCAGAAGAATGACAATCCATATTCTTTTGCAAATGCCTGCATGATCTCATCCTCAGACATTCCTGAAATATACGCACGATATATATATGCACCGCACTCGTTCAACATGAATGGTTTTTTATATTGTTCCCCCTGCTCCATATCCAAAAGCCAGTATGCCCCCGCTGCCTGGCGTAATTGATACCTTTCTTTCATTGTAACTTATTTCCCCTCTTTTCGCCACTTTCGTTTTCTGTCAGGCAAAAAACTGTTCTGCCACAGTAATCTTTCCTATATATACGACCGGTCCTGTCATGAAAATTCTTCCATCCTTTTCAAATTCGATAAAAAGATCTCCACCGTGCATATGTACGGTCACTGCATCTTCGACTAATCCCAGACGGTGAGAAGCCGCTGCTGCCGCACAGGCTCCGGTGCCGGAAGCAAATGTATACCCCGCCCCGCGTTCATAAATTTCAACCTGTATATTTTTTTCATCTACGATCTGACAAAGCTGCATATTGATACGGTTTGGAAAATATTTTGCATTTTCCACATATGGTCCTAAATGCAGTGCTTTCTCACGATCTACCCTCTCAAGCATAATAACACAATTTGGATTTCCCATGGATACACAGGTCGCATTATAAAAATTGTCGCAGAAAAATATCGATTCTCCCACAACTTCTCCCTCAAATCCAAGTGCCGGGATCTGTTCTGCCTCAAAGACCGCATATCCCATATCCACACGCATACAGCTTCCAGCATCATCCAAAAATGTTACCAGTGTTTCCCCCGCTTTCGTGGTCAGATAATATTGCCTTTCTTTTACATATCCGGCATCTTTTAAATATCTTGAAAAAATCCGGATGCCATTGCCGCTTTTTTCAGCTTCACTTCCATCCGGATTAAAAATTCGTACTTTAATTTTTTTATCTTCCATAACCGGTCCGTACAAAATTCCATCTGCACCGACACCAATATTGCGTCTACAAAGCTGCCTTATCAATCTCTCATTTAAAACTACATCATTTTTCTTCGGATCAAAGATCAGATAATCATTGCCAACTCCATGGTATTTGCGAAGTATGATCTCAGACATCTTGATTCCTCTGCCATTTTCCTTGTGATATCATATGCAGAATAACAGGAAATGGTTACTCTACTCCCCCATTTTCAAACAACTGGTGAATATGTTCCGCCTTCTCATGGAGGATCTTGTCAATCTGATCTTTCGTCACTTCGTCTAAGTCTTTCTCCTGACCATATTTACCCGAATATGCGTTCGTTGCTTTATTGTAGTCCTCCTGCATATTGGGATCCATAGTCTGGTCTTGCGCATTTTCTGCCTCCGCAGTCTGCTTCTGCATCCCGAAATCAGCCTGCGTTCTCGGAATATAGTTCACATTCCAGTACTTGATAATACTTCTTGCGATACGTTCCCGTTCATTTCTCTTATCAATCATGTCTTTCATCATCACTGCACCACACTCTGTTCTGGTTTTTGATACCTTTTTATTTTAGCACGAAACCCATTGGAAAAAAAGTTAATTTCTGAATAAAATTCATCCTTTTGAAGCATGCTCTTTATGGTAAAGATAAAATTCCGGAGGATAAACAGCATGGCTTCTTATAAAGTAGAAATCTGCGGCGTCAACACCGCAAAACTCCCCATTTTGAAAGAAGAGGAAAAAGATGCTCTGTTTGCACGGATCAAACAGGGAGATACCGCCGCCAGAGAAACTTATATCAAAGGCAATCTCAGGCTGGTATTAAGTGTCATCAAACGTTTTTCCGGCAATCACGAAAATGTAGATGATCTGTTTCAGATCGGCTGTATCGGCCTGATCAAGTCCATCGACAACTTCGATCCGACGATCGGGGTTAAGTTTTCCACTTACGCAGTTCCCATGATTATAGGTGAGATAAGACGTTACCTGCGCGACAATAACTCTATCCGCGTCAGCCGTTCCCTGCGCGACACTGCCTACAAGGCAATCCATACCAAAGAAATACTCTCAAAGACGGAAAACAAAGAGCCGACTCTCGACGAAATTGCCGCCGAATCCGGCATTTCTAAAGAGGACATCGTTTTCGCCCTCGATGCCATCCAGAGTCCTCTCAGTCTTTATGACCCGGTCTACACCGATGGCGGTGACACACTCTATGTCATGGACCAGATCAGTGACAAGAAAAACCGGGAAGAAAACTGGGTTGAAGAGCTGTCCCTAAACGATGCTCTCGACCGGTTAAACGAACGCGAAAATTATATCTTAAAGCTTCGCTTTTTTGAAGGAAAAACGCAGATGGAAGTGGCTGACGAGATCCATATCTCCCAGGCTCAGGTCAGCCGCTTAGAAAAATCTGCATTAAAATCCATTCGTCATTATCTGTCGCTCTAACGATCCCATTTATTGCACAGAGCATTGATCTGATCTGCAAATTTGCCAAGTTCTTTGTTTGGCATTCCCTCACACTTATTGATAACCGCAAGAAGTCTCTGGCCTGCAGCAAGCAGTCTTGCAAATACATTGCTCGATGCACGGCTCTTCTCTGTTATCTTCTTCTCTGCCCGTTCTCTGGATCCTTCGCGTACCTGTTCGCCGGTTGCAAGGTCAAATGCATCCCCCGGGAACGGCGCATAGGCCTCATACCCCAAAGTATCTTTCAAATGATCCGCGAACTGCTCCGTAACTTTGTCTTCCCCGTGTACCACAAATACTTTTTTCGGCTTATTTTCGAATGCTGCCGCCCATTTTGTCAGTTGTTCCACATCTGCGTGGCCGCTGATACCCGGCAGGTTCTCGATTCTTGCCGCAACCTCGATTGTCTCACCAAAGAGCCTTACCTCTTTTGCACCATTTAAGAGTGAAAAGCCAAGTGTTCCCGGCACCTGATATCCCACGAATAAGATCGTGGAATCTTTTCTCCACAGATTATGTTTCAAATGGTGGCGGATACGTCCCGCCTCACACATTCCGGATGCAGAGATAATAACTTTGGGATTATCATTAAAGTTGATCATTTTTGACTCATCACTTGTGATCGCCATTTTAAGTCCCGGAAATCCGATCGGATTAATCCCCTGCTGCACAAGTGCTCTCGCATCTTCGTCAAAACATTCTTCCACACTCTTGTTAAAAATGCTTGTCGCTTCAACCGCTAACGGACTGTCTATGTATACCTCAAAATTTTCAAATTCCGGCAGCAGATGCTCACTCTTGATCCTGCGGATAAAATAAAGCATCTCCTGTGTTCTGCCCACGGAAAATGCAGGAACGACCAGATTACCGCCGCGTTCATACAATGTTTCTTTGATCACTTTTGCCAGGGCGATCGCGAAATCCGGAGGTGTATTGTGTTTTCTGTCACCATAGGTTGACTCCATGATCACATAATCGGCATCTTTGATGTATTCCGGATCTTTGATGAGCGGACGGTTACCTGGTCCGATATCGCCGGAAAATGCCAGTTTTACCTCTGTACCATCATCATCCCTCACCCACATTTCAATGCTTGAGGATCCAAGCAGATGACCTGCATCTACAAAACGGATCTCAAGTCCGTCACAGACTTTGATCTTTTTCTGATAATCACACGGCACAAAATGGCTCAGTACGCTCATCGCATCATTCATATCATAAAGAGGCACCACTTCCGGTTTTCCGGCCCGTTTTGCCTTACGATTGCGCCATTCTGCCTCGAACATCTGGATATGTGCACTGTCTTTGAGCATAATGTTGCAGAGTTCATTGGTCGCTAAGGTACAGTATATTTTGCCGCGGAAACCATGATTGTATAAAAGCGGCAATAATCCGGAATGATCAATATGTGCATGCGTCACAAATACATAATCGATCATCGCTGCATTGACCGGAATCTCCTGATTTGTGTACAGATCCGGCCCCTGTTCCATACCACAGTCCACCAGTATATGCTTATCTCCAAAGGATAGATAATGACAACTGCCTGTTACCTCATGTGCTGCGCCTAAAAATTCCAATACCATATGAAGTCCCCCATTCTGTCTGCTTTTCTTTCATTATACTATTTTTCAGCTATATGCACAATATTTTTTCATATTTTATATATTTTTTAACTATTTTGTCATTTTACCAGACAAAAACAGAGAGACTTTACTCAAGACGCACGATTTCTTTTTTCAGTCTTCCCATGATCTTTTTTTCCAGTCTGGATATGTAGGACTGGGAAATACCAAGCATATCCGCAACCTCTTTCTGGGTTTTTTCCTCTCCATCGATGGAATTTAACCCAAACCGCAGTTCAATGATCATCCGTTCCCTGCCAGATAGTTTTCCAATCGCTGTCTTAAGCAGCCGATGTTCCACATCCGTTTCAATGTCGTGATAGATCACGTCCTCATCGGTTCCTAAGATATCCGAAAGTAACAGCTCATTTCCGTCCCAGTCCACGTTTAAAGGCTCATCAATAGACACTTCCATTCTCGTTTTGCTGTTTCGCCGCAGATACATCAGAATTTCATTTTCAATGCATCTCGAAGCGTAGGTCGCAAGTTTGATATTTTTCCCGGGATTAAATGTGTTGATTGCTTTGATCAGACCGATCGTACCGATAGAAATCAGATCCTCCACCCCGACGCCGGTATTATCAAATTTTTTTGCAATATACACCACAAGCCGCAAGTTATGTTCAATCAGCTGTTTTCTTGCAAGCTGTCCGCTCTCATCACTGGTAAGCATCTCTATGCATACCGCCTCATCTTCACCGGCAAGCGGCGGCGGAAGTACCTCTGCGCCTCCGATATAATGCACCTCATCCTTTTTCTTTCGAAAAATACCGGGAAATATCATCGTTCTTATCTTTGGTATCGCAAATTTTATGTACATTTTCAATTCCACCTTAATTCTTATTTTCTGTCTTGCCGCCCTGTGGCATAATGCTCGAAGCATTTAAGAGCATTTCATATTCCTTACCGTCAAACAGCATCTTATCTGCGGTTCCAATCGCTGCATGTGGGATTTTTACCGCACGTTTTCCCTGAAAAACAGTCATTTCATCCACATTTGTTACCGCGATCAGTCCATCCTTTTCCCCCAGTGACCGATATGGCACAAAACGAACCAGATCCTTTTCTTTTGTAAAGAATTTTTCCGCCACAGATCCCGATAGAATACTGATCTCCTGTCCTGTGTACGGATCCGTCAGCTGATTCCCGCTATCCCAGTATGCACGCAGTCTGATATGCCTTTCTCCTTTTTTTAACTCTGCAGGATATATATGATTTCCATAAACGCGCCTTTCACCAAAACAGATCACTGCCGTAACAACTACCGCTGCCGCAACAAGCATCTGTAAAATTTCATTTTGCGAAAATATATGCTGTTCTAAGAGCCACTCAAGCGCACCTCCCTGTATCACGCACATAAAATAGGTCACAACCCAGTTTTCTAAATAACTGCGTTTTCCTTCCCAGCCAAAACAAAAAAATACCATCCCTGTGTTTAAAACAAAATGTGCGATCAAAAAATACAGGATCCTGTTATTGATAAAGCACACCAGAAACAGATGAATCAGCGAAAACATCAGCGATACCGCAAACAGCCGCCCGGGATGTATCCTCCGTTTCAGCAGGCAGTTGCATCCAAGTATTGCCATATAGTCCATAAACAGATTTTCAAGCAGGAACACATCTGCATAAAATACATAGATCTCGTCTCACCCCTTTTCTCCAGACTCTTTCGTATCTTTACTGTTATTATAAAACAGTACAACTTTACTTTTTGTCAAAACAGGTACTCCAAATCCCGCAAATCATCCCTTATTTTCGACAAGCGTTGTTCTTTTCTATATATAAAAAGAGATTTATGTGTTTTCTCTTCAAACACATAAATCTCTTTTCAGATGTATAAACTGCTGCTGCAGCCCGCGTACTTTGCAGGCATATCTGTTGTTATGTTTTCTAATATTTTATCTCAGATATTATTTTCTTGAATTTTTAAGGAAATCCGGAATTTTAATATCCATTGGCTGTACTGTGCTCTCAGGCTGACGCGGTCTCTGAATACCAGAAAATGATGGTGCAGCCGTCTGTGTCTGCGTATGTGCCTGTACACTTGCACCAAGATTTGCCGCCTGTCTGTTGATGCCAGGTGTTCCAACCGGTCTTGTAACGTTTGTTGTATTTCCATAGCGGAGATCCGGCATAATCTTGCTCTTCGGTGCTGCCGCATTCTCAAGTCCTGTTGCGATAACTGTGATCGTAGCTTCATCTGTCATAGACTCATCATACTTCGCACCAAAAATAATGTTTGCATTATCACCTGCAAGATCCTGAACATAGCTTGCTGCATCGTTCGCATCCATCAGGGAAATATCACCGGAAATATTGATAATAACATGGGATGCACCATTGATCGTGGTCTCTAACAGCGGACTCGCAACTGCAAGTTTGACAGCTTCGATTGCTTTGTCATCTCCCTTGGCATTACCGATACCGATATGTGCCATACCCTTGTCCTTCATGACAGTGGAAACATCAGCAAAGTCAAGATTGATCAGTGCCGGCAGATTGATAAGGTCTGTAATTCCCTGAACAGCCTGCTGTAACACTTCATCTGCCTTCTTTAAGGCATCCGGCATGGTCGTACGTCTGTCAACGATCTCCAGAAGCTTATCATTCGGGATCACGATCAGTGTATCAACGCTCTCTTTTAAACGGTCAATACCGGAAAGTGCATTTAACATACGCTGTTTTGCTTCAAATTTGAATGGTTTTGTCACAACGCCGACCGTTAAGATTCCCTGCTCTTTTGCAATCTTTGCAACAACCGGTGCTGCACCTGTTCCGGTTCCGCCACCCATACCACAGGTTACGAAAACCATATCCGCGCCCTTCACTGCTGCAGATAATTCTTCCATGCTTTCCTCAGCGGCTTTCTGACCGATTTCCGGCTGTGCTCCTGCTCCAAGTCCTTTTGTCAGCTTTTCACCGATCTGGATCAGTGTCGGTGCTTTACAGAGTGCCAACGCCTGTTTATCTGTATTTACTCCGATAAACTCGACTCCCCCGATACTCTCATCAATCATTCTATTTACAGCATTATTACCAGCTCCTCCTACTCCGATCACGATGATCTTTGCACTGGTATCCGCTTCTGTTGTCTTAATCTCCAGCAAGGTAGTTCCTCCTTCATTTAGCTTAAAAAATTACAGCTAAAAAACTCATATAATCTATAATATAATTTTTCTTACAATTAATCAACTGATTTTTCAAAAAAGATTACACTTTTTTTTTACAAATCTGCACGGTCAAACACAATATCTGTCGTATCCGGCGTCCATGTCTCTAAATGCAGTATACCGGAGAGTCCCGACAACTGTGGCATAATTGCGGAAAGTCTCGCAATTTTCTGTGTCAGATAATCTTCTGAACCAACATTGACCGCAATCGTTCCGTAAGTGAGCTGTGGCTGCATTGCACTGTCATAGTGGATTTCTTCCGGTTCAAGTTCATATTTTTTCAGTAGTTGTGTCAGTGTCAACAGATTTCTCAGCAGTTTTGTATCCTCAAGCGGCAGTTTTTCGTATAAAACCACACTATCACAGGTAACTCCCGTGATCTTTGGCACTCCTTCGATTACATCCGACGAAGTTTCCACAACAAATCCGTCTTTATCAAAGTACGCATATTGTCCAAGCGTATCAATATAAAAACTGCCCAGAATACCTTTTTCTGTAACCGAAATCCGCAATGTATGCGGATCATCCAGCGAAATTTCCATCGTATCCACAAACGGTACTTCCCCGACATCCACAAACCGGTATTTCAGATCTACATACAGACTGTTCCACGAATAATCATCGTCCAGCACCATATTTTTGATCTGGTCGGCAGAATAAAGACTGTTTCCTTCCACAACTACATTCTGGACTGTAAATACCTTTACCACAATAAGTGCCGCAAGTGCAAACAACATCAGAACTACCAGAAAGATACAGATCCCGATTCTTCTTCTTTTTTTTCTTTTTCTCTGTTCTTTGATCCTCATAATCAGGCAACCTCTAATTTAATTCCCCTCGATACAGAAAGTGCCAGCCCCATCTCAGCCAGCAAAATCGATATGGATGTTCCTCCATAACTGATAAACGGCAGTGATACTCCCGTATTCGGTATTGTATTTGTTACAACCGCAATATTAAGCAGTACCTGAATGGACAAATGTGCCATAATACCAACTACGATCAATGCGCCATACAGATCGGATGCATTGTTTGCAATGATCATCAGACGCCAGATAATAAGCAGATACAAAAGTATCAGACAGACTGCACCAAAAAGTCCAAGTTCTTCACAGATAACCGAAAAGATCATATCATTTTGTGCCTCCGGGATAAATCCCAGTTTCTGCATACTCTCTCCTAACCCTTTTCCGAAAAGGCCTCCCGAACCGATCGCATATAATCCCTGCAGCGTCTGATACCCTTTTTCATAATCCTCAGGGTGCAGCCAGATCATAACACGTTCCGCACGGTAAGACGCCAGCAGAATAAACAGAGCACCAAAAAGGCATACTCCTATTCCCATTAAAATAAACTGTAAATATTTCGGACTCGCAACAAATAACATACAGACAGCAATTCCAAGGATAATGATTGCCGTACTTAAGTTATTATACGCAACCACTGCCAAAACCGGTGAAATCAAAAGCATGATCTTAAGCAGACTCATAATTTCCCCAATGCGTTTAGGCGTTTTATAGATGATCGTCGCAAGGAAAATGATAACCGCAATTTTTGCGATCTCAGATGGCTGGAACTGGATCGGTCCGATCCTGAGCCATCTCGACTGTCCCTTTGCACTTGTTCCGACAAAAATAACCGCTGTACAAAGTACCAGCGCCACAAAATACGCAAGCGTTGAAAGCTGCATCCAGAACTTATATGGGATTCTTGAAATAAAAAGCATTGCCACTATTCCAAGTGCACTTGCATACATTTGTCTTTTTACATAATATGCTGCATCGTTAAATCTTGTTGAGCCATAGTAGGAACTGGTACTATATAACATAATCAGTCCGAAACATAACAAAAATATAATCAGAAATAACAGGCTGTAATCAAAATACCGGATCGATTTTTGTCTTTTTTCATTTTTCCGTCTTCTTGCCATAATTTTTCCTCATTTACACAAAACCTGTCTGATCAAGCCCCACAACCGTTTTATTCCGGCAGTTCCATGACATATTGCCGGAACAGTTCTCCCCGCTGTGTATAATCCTTAAAATCTCCCCAGCTCGCACATGCCGGTGAAAGCAATACTGCTTCCCCGGGCTTTGCCAGCCTATAACAGATATTTACCGCTTCATTTAATGTATCACAGCATACAATATTCTCAAAACCATGTTTCCTTGCGCAGACTGCGATCTTATCTTTTGTCTGTCCGATCAGTAATAGACATTTTACTTTCCCATCAAAGCTCTCAATCCACGCATCAAATTCAAGATTTTTATCATAACCGCCGCCGATCAGCAGTGTCTTACGATTCATTGAACCGATCCCGCGGATTGCCGCATCCGGATTTGTCGCCTTAGAATCGTTATAGTACAAAACACCATGCAGATCTCTCACAAACTCAATGCGGTGTTTTACACCCCAAAACTCTTTTAGTACACGCTGCACAACATCTATCGGTGCTCCCATACAAAGTGCAGTGCCGGAAGCCGCCATAACATTTTCATAATTATGTATGCCCAGAAGTTTTAATTCACCGACATCAATCAGGCGCTGCCGTTCTGTTTCTTTTCCAGCGATCCAGATCGTATTTTCCTGCAGATAAATTCCCTCTTCCAATGGTCTTTTACTGCTGAAAAACAAAACGTTTACTTTTAATGTTTCGGCAAATTTCCGAAGTATTTCATCCTCATAGTTGAGCACACAGGTATCTTCCTTTGTCTGACACTTTGTAATGCCCTCCTTTGCACGGATATACGCCTCCATCGTGTGATGTCTGTCAAGATGATCCGGCGTAATATTTAAAATTGCAGAAACAGACGGATGAAATGTTTCCATCGTTTCTAACTGGAAACTACTGATCTCTGTCACTGTGACGGTCTGCTCTGTGGTTTTCTCCACAATTGAAGTATAAGGAATACCAATATTTCCAGCCACAAAGACTTCCGGATAACATTTTTTTAAGATTTCTCCCACCAGTGTCGTCGTTGTTGTCTTACCATTTGTACCCGTGATCGCTGCAACGCGCCCTTTTTCAAACCGGTACGCAAGTTCCGCCTCTCCTACGACCGGCACTCCCACAGCCTGTAATTTTAATATCGCCGGCGTATCAAGCGGTATTCCGGGACTTACCACTGCAAGTTCCATCTCCTGTACTGCCGCATCCGGCAGTTCTCCAATCCACAACGGACAATCCGAAAATACAGGATATGTTTTTTTCCATGCACTGCGGTCGAATTTTTCATTTCCGTCAAACAGGCAGACCATACAGCCCATTTTCTTTAGTAACGCTCCGGCAGCAATCCCGCTTTTTCCAAGTCCTGCCACCAATACCTGTTTTCCTGTCAGATCCATGCATTACTCCATTCCATATATCTAATTCATGACAATAGAATGTTCGCGGAGCGTGCATTCTATTGTTTTCAGTCATAGACTTCTATCCACGGGTAAACCTGCAGCCACAGACTGCATGCCGTCTTTTACATCGCCAGTAAAGCAATCAGGCATAAGATTGCTGTCGTGATTGAAAATACCGCAACGACCCTTGTCTCTGACCATCCGCCAAGTTCAAAATGGTGATGGATCGGAGCCATACGGAAAATACGTTTTCCGCCTGTTTTCTTAAAATAAGTGACCTGAATGATAACAGACAGAACCTCCACGAGGTAAATCAGTCCAACGATCAGTATAAAAAGCGGCATCTGCATCATATATGCTGTCGACACTACAAAGCCACCCAGTGCCAGAGATCCGGTATCTCCCATAAAAACGCTTGCCGGATATACATTAAACAGTAAAAATCCAAGCAGTGCACCCACAACCGCACAGGTGATCGGCGCAATCCCTGCATTTGTTCCGATCGCTACAACGGAAAAAAAAGTCGCAACCATGATCGTAACACTCGATGCCAATCCATCCAGTCCGTCGGTAAAGTTTGTTCCGTTTACAGTGCCGACCACTGCAAAAAAGAGGACCGGGATTGCCAGCCATCCAAGGTCTAAATACTTTCCTCCGGAGAACGGAATCAGCATGGTAAGCGCCACACCGGAATATTTGACCATATATACAGCAAATACACCTGTGACAATGATCTGAAGAATCATCTTCTGCCACGCAAGCAGTCCGTCAGAGCGGCGCAATACTACTTTTAAATAATCATCCAAAAATCCGATCACACCAAATCCGACTGTCATAAAGAGGATCGGAATAATCTTCGGATAATCTTTTACATAAAACAGGGATGTTATGATGATACTTGCAAGAATCATAATTCCCCCCATCGTCGGTGTTCCATTTTTCTTTAAATGAGATTCAAGTTCTTTTCGTTCTGTCTGGCCTACCTTTAGTTTTCTCAGAAACGGAATCACTACAGGGCCTAACAGTGCACTGATCGCAAATGCGATGATTACTGGTATTACAATTTCATATGTCATATTATTCACACCTCATGTACTTTTTTAACAACACAATAGTATACGTCATTTTTCATCATTTCGCAAGATACGGTAAAATGTTTTCCATAATTTCTTTGGCAACAGGTGCCGCGATCTGACCACCATAATAAGTTCCTTTCGGATCGTTGATCACAACAAGCACCAGTACTTTCGGATCATCCGCCGGGGCAAACCCGAGAAACGACGAGATATATTTATGGTCACTTCTCGGAAGTGTCTGTGACGTAGCAGTTTTTCCACCGATGGAAAACCCTTCGATTTTTGCATTTTTTCCACTGCCATCGGAGACAACCCTCTCCAAAAGATATCGCATCGTTTCCGATGTTTCTTTTGTGCAGATATCATTTTTTGTCTCATACCGCAGCGTTTCCACTTCTTTTCCTCCTTCCCCGGTGATCTTTACTCCAAAATGCGGTGTGATACGGTGCCCTCCATTGATAATAGAAGAAACCGTGGTCACAAGCTGCATCGGTGTAATCTGAAATGACTGCCCAAACGATATAGTCGCAAGTTCTACCGGACCGACATTTTCTTTTTTATGCATGATCGTTGCAGCTTCGCCGGGCAGATCCACATTTGTTTTCGAGAGCAGTCCAAACTGGCTGAAATATTTATAAAAATTTTCAACTCCAAGTCTTTCCCCAAGCTCAATAAAAACAGGATTGACAGTGTTCTTATTTTAAATCTAAATAAAAAAAGCTACGCTTGCCCTCCCTGCTTTACGATCCAAATTCCTGTTGTGAAGTCTAACTGCTTATGCTCTAATTTTCCCATTTTACGCAACTGCGCAATGGACGTGTAGACATAGCTGTATTTCATATCCAGTATTTTAGCACACTCTGGTATTTGTAAGCTCGGATTTTCTGAAAAAAGCTTCAATATTTTTTCGTTTGTCTCCCTTCTCTGCTTCTCCCACTTTTTCTCCCTGTAATAGTCAAATTCTAAGGTAAATATATCTTTATCTATCTTGTCAATAATCTCTATCACATTGTATAAACCTAATAAATCGCTCAACTTGTCCTTTTCAAAGGTTACAGTCACATGACTATTGGGTTCTACCTCGATTTTTTCAATGATATTTTTCAACTGTATGGTAATCGCATCATGCTCTATTGAACTATTATGTAAGACTTTTCTAATCTGCTCAAGTTTTGCCTTGTAATCATTATATGAATATCTCATACTTTTTAGAACACTTATTTTGTCAGTAAGCTTCTTTATTTCATTTTGAAGCTTTTCATTATATTCTTGGAAGTCAGAATCATTTATTACTCCATCCATTAATTTATTGAATAAGATATCTTTTTTCTTTTCTTGTCGCTGTAGTTCTTCCTCCAGGTTACTCAAAATACTATCATTTGAATCGTCCTTTAAAGCAATCTCTATATACTTCATTGCCTTATCAATAATACCTGTGTCTTTTTGAAATAACTGGCTAAACTTCTCTTTTGCTTTCTCGTCTATCAAATCACTTAATACTGTTTCTTCTATTATAATGTTGTTGCATTGTTCCTGTCCTAATTGAAGCTTTTTTGAACATTTCCAGTTTTTTAATTCATTTTCTGTTCCTGCTTTCACCCTGTAACAATAATAGTAACAGCCACATGATTTGCATACAATCTTATTCGTATATAAATGTTTTCCTGTTAGAATTCTATCCCCTAAGCCTGTTTTGTATCCTCTGTTTTTAAGCATTTCTATTGTTTCTTCCTGATACTCCTTACTGACTATAGCTGGCAATGCATTTTCATAGTATATCCATTCTTCCTCTGGATTTTGCTCTCTTTTCTTTGTCCAGAAGTTCATATTATCCTTGTTCATTACAATTGTACCGTGCATTCTCGGATTATAGATACAGCCATTTCTCCACCATGTAGCAGATATCATTCCCGGCTCCATGCTCCTCGTTCCAGAAGTTCCCTTTGACCGATAGCCTTTTTCATACATATACTTTGCTAAACGATAAAATCCCATGCCATCCCTTACAAGTTCAAATGCTTCTCTTATTGCAGCCGCTTCTTCTTCATTTATCCTGTATACATTGGTTTCTATTTTATCCCAGCCAAACATTTCCCTGCATACATTAATCCCAGTTTTAAACTCCTGCCTTTTTGCATGTGCATCCCTTATTTTTTCTGAAAGCATGACACTCTGGAACTCATTGAATTTTGAAATCATGCTATAGACCATATGATCCTGTTCATGGTTATATAATTTGCTATCAATGTAAAAGAATAATCTTTTGCCTGTTTTTAATAATTCTCTTATGAATAAATTCCACTCTAAATCGCTTCGCATCAATCTGTCCTGTGATTTGACTACAACTAAATCGTAATCCATCGTTGACAAGCCTGCATACAGTTTTCTGTATTCGTAACGATGCTCTGCACTGGTGCCTGATTTTGCTTCTACATATTGATGTACAATTATCCAATTACGTTTTAAACAATAATCCCTGCTGTATTCTACCTGCCTTTCCAAGGCATCTACCTGTGCCAGTTCCTCTGTTGAACATCTGTTGTAAATCACAACTCTTAAAGAACTGTTTAAATCAATGCTATCGTATGTCATATTATTACAACCTCCTGCCTTTCGCATTGGAAATCAATTGCTTTACCTTGATTCCATCTGCTTCTGATAAGTTCCCAGTAGTTACTAATAAGCTAATGATGTTTATCAGAATTTCTTTCTCTGTTCCTGACTGGGTGTGGGATTGTAACGCATTACACTGACTGTGTCCAGTAGCATTTTTCAAACTCTTTCCTGCCTGTTTTTCCTTGCTACTATCTTTATGAATATGTGTATCTATATATTCTTTCATACTGATTCAAAATCCTTTCTATCGGATTTTACTGAATCATGTTGCACCTCATCTTTTGCAGTCCGACACGCAGGGCATCGGACTGCCATTTGCTTTTTTACTTATTGACTACTGCATTTGTTTGTTGCTTATACAGAAAAGGTAAACAACTTCTTCTTTTCTGGATTGCTTGTTGTGAATGTTGCCTTGGTTTCATCAAGTACGCTCTGTATTGCTACAAACAATCCAACTTCTCCCTTTGGTAAGCTATAGGCTTCATAGCGGATTGGTCTTGCTCCTAAAAGGATTTCATTTGTTACTACTAATTTTCTACACATATTAGTTTCCTCCTACGCTTTGCATTTATTATTTTGTCTGGACATTTCTTTTCATGTCCTCCTTACATTTAATACAATAACGCTGGGAAAATGTGGTGTCAGTGGTGGGAATAGCTAAGGATTTTGATATGGAATTAGTGATAGTGTAGATAATGCAAGAAGGACACCCATTTTACTGGATGCCCTTCTATAACTTAGATAATTGAATTTTCATAGTCCTGTAATTCGTGATATATACCTTCTATAATTACTGCTTCATCAACAATACGATAGACAAACAGATATCTATGTCTTGCAAATTTAATCTTATGCAAACCCATTTCTTTCAGTCTTTTACTCTTACAAAAATCAAATGTATCTGCCATCTTTTCTAATTTTCCAACTGTATCATCAAAGTCATTCATAACATTTTCTAAAGCCTGTGGATTTTTTAATACATTTGATATATATGACAGAATATTATCATATTGCTTTTCTGCCAACTCTGAAAGTTCTACATTAAACTGCATACTTCTCCCTCATGCTCTTTGAAACTGCTCTTGCTGACTTCGTTGCTCCAGTGTCACTTTTTCTGATTGATGCGGAAAGTTCTTCTACTAACTCGTTCTCACTTAATCTTTTCAGTCCATTAATCTCTGACTTTTCAGATAATCTGTTAACAAGCATAATTACCATATTATAATCTTCTGCTGACAGGCTTTCTATCTTTGCTGTTAATTCTGCAATACCCATATATCTCAACTCCTTTCCCATTTCTCTTTCCTTTATTATATCTCGTACCAACTGCAAAATCTACTCCAATTTCTTCCAAAATTTTCTTTCCTAACTTAATCCTGACCCCTGTTTTTATTTCAGGTGTTCAAAAAGAACACTGTCTTGCATGAGTTCATAATCCCCGTTTCAAATGTTTCCGCTCCATGCCCGGTTGTTTTTGCACACCGGATACGCCGGTCCTCCACCAGCTTATATCCGGGACAGTAGAAATTATCTGTCAGTTTCACAACACCCTGTTCTAAAGCTGCTGCCGCTGTGATGATTTTAAATGTTGAACCTGGTTCATAAGTATCGCTGATACACTGGTTTCTCCACATCTGATTTAAAAGATCCTGTTTCTTCTCTGCCGGGACATTTACCTCTTCCGTCAGTGTAAACGGATCATTCAAATGAAATTCGGGATAATTTACCATCGCAAAAATTTCTCCATTTGACGGGTTCATCACAATCACAGACACATACTTTGCATCCTTTTTGATATAGGTTTTCTCAGCCGCCTGCTCACAATATAACTGGATGTTATAATCCATGGAGATGTTAAGGTCGTATCCATTGACCGGCTCAAGCCGCGTCTCACCGGCATTTTCAATCTCAATTCCCCGCGCATCGGTAAGCGTGAGTATTTTCCCGTTCGTTCCCTGAAGATAGGAATCATATTTTACTTCAAGTCCGACGATCCCCTGATTATCACCACCTGTAAATCCTAATACTTTCGATGCAAGTGTATCATACGGATAATATCTCTTATAATCTTCATCGACTTTGATCCCTGCAAGTTTGTATGCCCGTATCTTATCCCCTGTCTCTTTGGGCACGTTCGTCTTTACACGTTCGATGGAGCTTACCTTTTCCACTCTTTTTCGCACCGCCTCCTCCGACAGTCCAAGTTCTTTTACCAATGCTTTTACGACTGCCTCCTCATCTTCAATCTGGCTGTGTATAACCGATATGGTGCAGACTGATTTGTTCGTGGCAAGCACCATTCCGTTTGCATCTAAAATTTTTCCTCTTGCCGCCTTAATATCACGTTCCCTCTCATGGAGGTTCTGTGCTTTCTGTCCATAATATTCCGAACAGAACACCATAAGATACACCAGCCTTCCCATCAAAAATAAAAGTGCCAGGAACACGGCTGTAAACATCACCATGATTTTTTTACGATGAAATGTCTTACTTCTATAGAAAGGAAGTTCCTGCTGCATATACAAAAACCTCACAAAAGTTTTCATAGCATTTTATTCTTACTTTTGTGAGGTTATGTGTTTTGTTTTATACTTTTCCCTACTGCTGTCCTTCATCTGATCCCGGATCAATATCTTCGGCAGGCTGTTCCCCGGTATTTTCCGGCAGTTCATCCGTCGTATCCGGCACATCCAGACTCTCCTCGGCAGTAGAATTCGCAACATCCGCTGCCGTCACATCACCGACATCTCCTTCATCTTCCCCCTTGATTCCCCAGCCTTCATGAATACCGGTAGTATCTTCATCCCGGTATATATTCATATAAGGAAGAACTTCCTCTAAGATCTCTCTTACAATATTCTGTGCATAAGTACTGTGGAACTGTTCTGCGACATTCGGTTCATCCACAACACAGTAAATGACAAGCTGCGGATCCTCGACCGGCGCAAATCCAATAAATGAAACCAGATAGTTCACCCCGTCACGTCCCGCTTTCTGCGCAGTACCTGTTTTTCCTCCCATGGAATATCCATCCACTTTTGCAGTTACCGCAGTACCGCCTGTAACCGTAGAATACATATACTGTTTTAAAGCATCGCTCGTTGACTTCGATACAGTTTCCCTCAGAAGAGTCGGCGTCACTTCGCTGATCGTGTTTCCACTTTCATCTGTGATCCGTTTTACCACATGCGGCTGATAAAGGCTTCCCTCATTGACCAGGGAACAATACGCCGTTGCAAGCTGTATCATCGTCGTATTAAAATTCTGTCCAAACGCATTCGTTGCAAGATCGACCGGTCCCATATTATCCGCCGTATAGATCAAAGAGTCTGTTCGCGCTTCTCCCGGAAGGTCAATTCCTGTCCGCTGCCCAAATCCGAAGATCTGCTGATATTTTGTAAAAATATCACTTCCCAGACGGTAGGATATCTGCATCATCGCATCATTGCAGGAATTCATAAGCGTCTGTTCAAGCGTTTCCATTCCGTGTCCACTTCTGTTTACACAGTGAATATCATGTCCTCCCACATGCTCATATCCATCACAGTAAAAACTGTCTCCTGTTGAAACTTTTCCCGTTTCAAGTCCGGCTGCTACTGTAAACGGTTTTGCAGTAGATCCGGGCTCATAGGTATATGTGGTGCAGAAATTCTGCCAGAGCTGGTTTAACGCATCCATCTGTGCATCTTCATCCATCGCATCAATCTCTTCCTGCGTATAATATGCCGAAAGATCCCTCGGATTACTCAGATCATAATTGGGATAATTTGCCATGGCAAGAACATCCCCGTTATTCGGGTTCATGATCAGCACACCAACATGACTCGCTCCCGGCTCATCCTCGCGGAAATTTCCGGTATAGGCCTCGTTAAAATCCGCAATTTTCTGTTCCACTACAGACTGGATATGAGAATCGATCGTAGATACCACCGTGTTACCGTTTTTTGCGGCCTTGATGGTTTTTTCAAAGTTATTATCTGTGTTTAAATACCCGTATTCCCTGCCATCCACACCGTTTAATGTCTCGTTGTAATACTGTTCGAGACCGTTCACTCCAACGTTACCGGAAGCCGTAAATCCTACAATAGAACTTCCCAGCGCACCATAAGGATACTCTCTCTGGTATTCTTTTTCAAACCAGACACCCTTGATGTCAGGATTCACCTTTTTTCCTTTTTCATCGACAGCCTCCTGCATCTCAACAAACGGCTGTATTTCCTCATAGGAAGCTTTTTTCTTTAATACAATATAGCGGCTGTCTTTCTGATCTTTTGCATAGCCATACAGTGTATTGCTGTCTAAGTCCTCAAAACAACTTGCAAGTGCCTGAATGGTAGGCTCAATATACTCATCTTTGCTTGTCATGACGGAACAGTCTAAAATGACATTATAAACGGCGATACTGGTTGCAAGTACCGTGCCCTTGCTGTCCACAATATCGCCTCTCTGATACGGAATGGTCTGACTGTCATATTCCTGCTGTGATAAAACAATTTTCTCATATTTATCACCACTGGTATATTCAATATACATAAGTCTTCCAATCAGGCCTGTCAGCAAAACTGCGATCGCACTGAACATAACGATCAGTTTTTTCTGCATGCGTTTTGGAAATTTCAACCATGGTTTTCTTCTTTTCTTTGCTGCCATCCTTACCCCTGCATTTCTTATGTCAGTATCTCTCTGCTATTTCTGCGGTATCTCACTGTACTGATTCATAAAATCATCATTGTCAACAGTATAATAGATAATCTGGGATTCTTTTGCGTATGACATTCCAAGCTCATTGAGTGCCTTTTCTCTGACACTGTCAAGATCTACAGACATACGGATTCTCTTATATGCCTCATCATTGTCCGCCTTTAAATCAGCGATCTGGCTTTCTAAGCTGCTGATCGTATTCATTCTTGCCGTCATATCAGACTGTATTTTTATGTAAGTACCTGCAAACACGCCAAACACTGTCACTGCCATTGTAAGGAATACCACATACCTCTTGCTCATCCGAAGCTGGCGTTCCTGATTTCTTCTTACCTGGCGTTTTCTTCTGCGCAGCTGTTCTTCCCGTTCTCTCTCTTCTCTTTCCCGTCTTTCTCTTCGGTAATCAGGCACTGCTTCCATGCGGCGCACTGTATTGCCATCCACATAGTAATTTCTTTCGGAAGCTCTCCTCTCTGTCTGATTCTTCATGTTAATTCCTCCCTGCTTTATCTTCTCTCAAACACCCGAAGTTTCGCACTCTTTGATCTCGAATTTTCTTCCAGTTCCTTCTCCGATGGAAGGATCGGTTTTCTTGTAATCACTTTTCCTTTTGACACTTTTCCACAAACACACACCGGGAAATCACTCGGGCAGGTACATGGATTCTCATTTCTCTTAAAATTAGATTTTACGATCCGGTCTTCTAATGAATGGAATGTGATAATACAGATTCTTCCACCCGGATTCAACAGATCGATCATCTCGTCTAAGTGATCACTGAGCACTTCAAGCTCATGGTTTAACTCGATGCGGATCGCCTGAAATGTACGCTTTGCCGGATGGCCCCCGGTCACCTGTACTTTCATTGGAATGGCTGCGCGTATAATATCTGTCAATTCTCCCGCTGTCTCGATCGTTTTCTTCTGTCGTTCTTTTACGATATGTTTTGCAATATTTTTTGCAAATTTATCTTCCCCGTAATCACGGATAATACGGTATAAGTCCATTTCACTGTAGCCATTGACGATATCTTTCGCTGTCTGGCTCTGTCTGTCATCCATACGCATATCAAGCGGTGCATCCGGTTCACGGTAGGTGAATCCACGTTCCGGTGTATCCAACTGAAAAGAAGAAACACCAAGATCAAGCACTATGCCATCTACCCCGTTCACTCCGATCGCATGCAGTTCTTCTTTCATATTGGCATAATTGCTGCGGATCAGTGTAGCTTTGTTTCCAAACTCTGCAAGGCGTTCGCCTGCCGCCTGAATCGCATCTGCATCCTGATCGATTCCGATCAGTCTTCCATTCTCTCCCAGACGCTTTAATATCTGGTAAGAATGTCCGCCACCGCCTAAGGTTCCGTCCACATAGATTCCATCCGGTCTGATATTTAAATTTTCAATTGTTTCATTCAATAATACAGAATAATGATGAAATTCCACTGCCCTCACCTCTAAATGCTAAATCCCAACTCTGCCATATGTTCTGCGATGTCATCCATCTCATCCTCGTCATAGGTATTTTCTAACCATCTGCCTTTATCCCAAATCTCCACACGGCTCAACACGCCGACTAAGACGACATCTTTTTGTAAATCAGCATACTCTCTTAAAACCGGAGGAAGTAAAATTCTTCCCTGCTTGTCCAGTTCTAATGCCGCTGCTCCTGCGAAGAAAAAACGTGAAAACTTTCTGGCGTCCTTAGAGGTCATGGAAATCCCCCGGAACTTTTCCTCGATGTTGTGCCATTCTTCTTTCGTATACACAAACAGGCATCCATCCAATCCCTTTGTCACTACAAATTCATCGCCAAGCTGTTCTCTGAACTTTGCAGGGATAATCAGTCTGCCTTTTGGATCCACTGTGTGATTGTATTCTCCCATGAACATAACACAAACACCTGCCTTTCAGTGGAACTAAAATCCGAAAGATCTGATCTTCCACCAAACAGGATCTCATCTACCACTTCACACCATTTTGTACCACTTTCCTCCACATTTATATACATCTTAAACCACTCTTAAGAAAAAATCAAGAATTTCCTTGATTTTCCAACGGCTTTTTGCGGTAATGTTACTAATTTGTTGCACAAAAAAAGAACGGTAGTACCTTTGTCCTATCGTTCTTAAAATAATATTTTTCCTGTTCGCCTGTCTGTCAGCTCATCTGTACCTGCTGTTTTCTCTCTAAGTATTCTTCGATCAGTTTATCCAGTTCCGTACTCTTTCGATAGTATTCCTCGAATTCATCGTTCTGTAAAAATGATTCATTGAGTTCTGACCGGACAGACTCAATTTCTCTTTGAATTTCTTCGATTCTGTTCATATGAATCCTCCTTGACTGCCAAGATTCCTATGCCACTTTCATCGCGTTGCTGGCGTTTTATAGTACTTATGATACTGTTTTCGTTGATATTTACATATTACTCCTAAATCATGCAAAAATCAATCAAAACAGCATGCCACTTCTCACCATTTTTCGACACCAGATGCCATGTTTTCCCTTATTATGAGTGTTTCAGACGGTGATTTTCGCTCTTTCTCGCAAGAACTTCTATCATTCCCTCAATTGCCCTGCGATTTACCTCAACAATATGCGTGATATCATCTGCGACATCATGTTTTCGTTCAATATAATCATCATGCGCTTTCTGGATATAATCGCAGAGTGCTTTCGCATCCACAAAATGTCCGCCGGAAATATGCTGCCTCTCAGCCTCTCCGCTTTTGATATAGGATCTCAAATCGCGTTTCAGTCTTTCCTCATAGGAGCAGTGATCCTTAAATCCTCCCGGATATATTTTGTTGTGTGGAAATGTAAAATAATCTGCCAGATAATGACTGACCTGTCCTAAATCTCTATAGTATTTTCTGTTCTTTTTATTCATGACCTTCTGCCCTTCCGACAGCCGGGCAATATGTTTTTTTACATAAGGAAAGGTTCCATTGATCTCATGTCTTTTGTAAATAAAAGAAGGCTTGATATCCGGAAGAACGCTTCCGATATAAAATGAAAACCTGTGTTTTTTTAACTCTTTGTCATCCAGACTGTTTACGATATATCTTGCAAGCGAAATATGAGATTTTTTTCTCATTCTAAAAGCCTCCCATTCTTATGCATTCCTGACACTCAGAAATGTATTCTATGACTTATTTTCTATTCGCATTATAAGTCTCATCTAACCAAAATACAAGTTAAGATTACCTGAATTTTTTCTGTGCATTCTATGTCAGATTTCTAAAGATTCCGCTATAAGAAAAACCGGAGACTTCTATACAAAATCTCCGGTTTTACCGTCCTTGTTACCGCTGGCGCAAAAACTTCTTAGCCGCAGCAGAAACTTGCGCATTCCGTTTCTCTGCAGTTGCAGGCATTACCACCCGCGATACCGATATGGTCTGCGCTGCATTTCTCTTCCTTATTAAAAACACAGTTCGCAGCACAACATGCCACTTCAATATTTTTCGGTGCATCTCCCGTTACGTTTTTTGCGCATCGGTCCCCACGTTCCGCAAAACTTCCGCAGCAGGTATCTTCACTTTCTTTTGCGTCTTCTCCTTCCACCTTGATATTACCTTTGTGGCAGCAGTTTGCCTCGTTGTACATACAGCCTGTTACCGAACAATCCAGAATTGTCATTTTTTCTCCTTTTCTCCCTCATGAAAAAGGGGACAGTCCTTCGTATTTTTATCATTTCTTCCGTAATGATCTGACTGTCTTGTATTATTCTCTCTCCCTTTGTCTGATTTATGCTTTGAAACAGCGTTTACAGGTTTTCTTTTTATGACAATATCTGGTTTTTATGACAATTTTTATTCTGTATCCTCGTCATCCCAGTCCCAGTCATCTTCTCCATTGTTGGTAATATAAGTCGTACCGTTACCACAGCCATATTTTGCATTTTTGCGCGGTGAGATCAGCATCCCGATGATCACGCCGGAAAGCGCTGCGATCGCAACGATCAAAGTTCCATCCAGTTTTGTGACAGAAACAGTTTCCGTCATATCCGCAAAAAATTCTTTTATTTTTTTCATAATGATAATTTCTCCTTTCAGATACATAAAAATCCCTGTGTTCTGATATCATTCAAAACACTGGGATTTTGTTTTTCTTATTTATTCATGCAGCAGTATTTATATTTTTTACCGGATCCACATGGGCATGGATCGTTACGTCCGATTTTCTTTCCGACAATAACAGTTCCGGACTTCTTCTGCTCTAAGTACAGTCTTCTCTTTGTTTCGCCATCGAAGATCTCATTCCACTGTGGAAGCTCATACAGCCAGTCAGCCTTAGCATCTACCATGTTTTTGTATAATTTTTCTTTGTCAAATGCAAGGCTTACTTTTGTATCCTCCTCCATGGTATCGATTGGATTCGGCTCTACTAAGCTGTCATTGATTCCATCCAGAAAACCTGTCATCTCCATGACGCTCAGATTATATTTATCAGCAAGCTCTTTTACCGTTCCCTCGACCTTCTCATCCGGGTTCGTAAGAAGCTTCTCATATACGCCTTTTTCCAAAAGGAAATATCTCTGCCAGAATCTCTGTAATTCCCCTCTGTCTGTTTTCTCATTATAGGCAATTTTCTGCCACTGTTCTAATAATGCCATAGTCTGTTTCCTCGTTTTCTATGTGAATTGTGGTTGCATTTAACATGCATATATTATTATAGCAAATATCTGCTGTTTTTGCAATTCATTAATTCACGATGCAGGGATTTCGCTTTTAACTTTTTTATCTATGCATTTTTATAAATAATCCAGTTATCAGCATTCCATCTGCAGTTACCCTTCGTTCCTGGTCAATACGCGCAAAATTCCCCCTGCTTTTTCCCTATATATTTTTTCTGCTGATTTTCTATCCGCCTATCGTTCCTTCCCGGAATACCCGGTTACGTTTTATGATATCAATCATTTCTTCATGTATGCTGCGTATTTCATCCGGGTTTATTCTGGAGAGAAGGTGGCGGACTGCATCAACTTTTGGAATCCTTCCACTGATACAGTTTTTCAGTCTTTTCGACATGCTTTCAGGGGCTTTTATTTTTTTAAGTGAAATCTCTGTTCACGATGTTTGCATCTTGACTCTTCCGGCACTTTCGGCTAGGATAATCTTAATATATTTCCGGCATTTTGCGAACAATATGCCGATAAGTACACTAAAAACTGGAGGGTTGGATTTGAAAAAAATAAAACGTATTCTTGCCATTCTTGGCGCAATTATCTTAGCCGGTCTTTATATTTCCACCATCGTCTGTGCACTCTCTTCCAATGAGAACTATATGGATATGCTGATGGCCTCTGTTTATGCAACCGTGATCATCCCGGTGCTGATCTGGGCATATTCTTTTGTATATAAGATGGTCAAGAAAAATCATGAGCAGAAGGAAGATTAATTTTCCTCTGCTCATTTTTTTATCGCTCTTCTAACGGCACATATGCTTTCTCCGGCATGATGCTCCGGTATGCAGGACGAATGATTTTATCCATATTTACCAGCTCTTCCATGCGGTGCGCGCTCCATCCGACAATACGGGCGATCGCAAAGATCGGGGTATAAAGCTCTAACGGGATGTCTAACATACTGTATACAAATCCACTGTAAAAGTCCACATTGGCTGAAACCCCCTTATAGATATGGCGTTTTTCCGCGATCACTTCCGGTGCAAGATTTTCTACCATACTGTATAATGCAAAATCTTTTTCTCTTCCCTTCGCCACCGCGAGCCTTTCCACAAAGCTTTTGAATACGCGCGCTCTTGGATCGGAAAGAGAATAAACGGCATGACCCATACCATAGATCAGGCCTTTGCGGTCAAATGCCTGTTTGTCGACAAGCTGTTCCAAATAGTTTTTAACTTCGTCTCTGTCTCCCCAGTCCTTCACATGATTTCTCATATCATCCATCATTTCCACTACTTTGATATTGGCGCCGCCGTGCTTTGGTCCTTTTAAGGAAGAAAGTGCCGCTGCCATGACAGAGTATGTATCGGATCCGGATGAGGTCACAACCCTTGTTGTAAACGTAGAGTTATTTCCACCACCGTGTTCCATATGAAGTACCAGCGCAATGTCAAGCACGCGCGCTTCCAGTTCCGTGTACGCCTTATCCGGGCGAAGCATAAGGAGCAGATTCTCTGCTGCGGACAATCCCTCCTGCGGACGGTGGATATAAAGGCTGTCATCACAGATATAATGGTTGTATGCATGGTAACCGTACACCGCAAGCATCGGGAATACACTGATCAGCTTGATGCACTGTTCTAACTGCGTATGCAGCTCCTGGTCAGCGATCGTCTCATCATAGGAAGCAAGTGTCAGCACGCTTCTCGTCAGCGAATTCATGATATCCTTGCTCGGTGCTTTCATAATGACATCTCTGGTAAAGTTTGTCGGAAGCTGTCTGCACTCTTCTAACATGCTCTTAAATGCCCCTAATTTTGCAGCATCCGGCAGTTCACCAAACAAGAGCAGGTATGCCACTTCCTCGAATCCAAAACGTTTTCCCTCAAATCCATGGATCAGGTCGATCACATTGTAACCGCGGTACCAGAGCTGTCCGTCACACGGAACCTTTTTCCCATCCTCCGTTTTAAACGCATCGATCCTTGAAATATTGCTGATCCCCGCAAGCACACCGGTTCCATCCACATCTCTCAAACCACGTTTTACACCGAACTCCTTAAACAACTCCGGCGGGATTCTGTCATTACGTTCACATATTGTCATCAGTTCTTCCGTTTCTTTTCCAAAATCTCCATATTGGTTCATGTCCCATCCTCCTGTTCTGCCTGAATATTCTTCATGATCTTGCCCATTACCCGCTTTAAGCAGCTTCGTTCTTCTTCTGTCACGCCCGCAAACAGACGCTCTAAAATATCTGCCCGGATCTGTTCAAACTCTTCCAGCACAGGTTTTGCCTTACCAGTCATACGAATGTGTATTTTCCTGTGATCCGCCTCATCAGCAACCAGCTCAATATATCCATGCTGTTTTAAATTGTCCACCGATTTTGAAATATGGGCCTTGGACAAATGCTGTATCTCGATCAGATCCTTTGCGGTATCCTTCTGTTTCTCATGGGAAATCAGATAAAGGATATCCAGCTCCACATGGCGCAGTCCATAGGTCTCCATCAGCCGTTCACATGCCTGCTCGATCACTTTTCTCATCTGCTGGTTGGTTCCAAATATTTCATACTCACTGTACATCATCCCTGCTCCACATTCTTTTTTCTTCCGGTAAATAACTTTTTATTTCCTGCTTTGCGGTTCGAATTAGTTCGTTAATGAACTTTCTTACATTCATGTTACCTCTTTTTTCCAAAAGTGTCAAATTAAAAATTTATGAACTTAAAATACCGGACTGCACATATACAATCCGGTATTTTCATCTCTGTGATTCAGATTTGTCATTTCACTCTCTTACTTCGTTTCCGTTTCCTCTGTTTCAACGGTCTCTGTTTCATTCGGCACCACGGTCGCTGTCTCCGTTTCATCCACGGCCTCCGATGGCTCTTCTGCCTCAGTTTCCGTATCATCTGCTTTTGCGGTCAGATCTTCGACGCTCTTATCAAATCCGGTCGCTGGCGCGCTGTCCACAACATATATGGTATCACTGTCGCCCGTTTTCAGATAATACTCATTCGTGATCTCATTCTGGCTGCCAATGTAGATCGTCGTTAGCCCGGAATCCGTTTTTAACGTAACCGTATTAGCAGGATCATCCAGCCCAAAGTCCGCCAGGTCATCATACTCTGTAACCTCGTCTGATGCCGTGATCGCTGATGCCTTATTTAAAAGTGTCTCCAAAGCGCTCTCATCAATATCAACCGACTGATCCCCGTCATAGGTCCACTCTGTTCCATTTTTTGTAAAGGAAAGTGTTGTTCCATCCAGCACATAAGAAAACTGTGTGATATCAGAGACCTCAAGATCCGTCACCTGGATCTTTTCCGCCTCTTCTTTGGCATTTTCCTTTTCTTCCTGTTTTTTACTGTAAAAATGGACGCCTATATACGCAAGGATCAGCAGGATCAGCAAAATGACCAGAACGATCATCTGTTTTTTCTGTTTCTGCATTATTTTTTCCTCCTTACTGCCCAGATCACAACTCCGATAATAATCAGTACAACCGGTATAAAAATACTTGCTGCCAGTCCACCAATAATTGTAGAAATTGAAGTGATCGTGATCGTGCTCATCTTATAGTCTTTTACCGGAATAACGCTGGTATTATCATCCTCCCCGCTGGTCAGATTCGTCATGATATCAGTAAACATCGATACGTTGCTTCCCGATACGATCTGGTCTGTGGAATCCGTAAATAACTCCATAGAACCTGCCACAACGACCTGGGATGATGTATCATTTTCTGTCTTTGCCGCCGCAAGTGCGATCGTAAATGGTCCTTCAATATCTCCGTCTTCTTTTTCAGATGTTGCTGCATTATCTGCATCAATCTTTGATACCGCCTTATCGGTTGTCTGCAGCAATGCGGTATATGTCACATCATCGGAAGACCCGTCATAACTGAACGCTTCGCTGTACGGTGCAAAAATATATTTTCCGCTGACAGAAGAGGTGTAATCGCTGCTCTCTACTTCCGGAAGCAGATAGTATGGAATGTTATTGTAATAGTAGGAACTGTCGTTCTCCATGACAATACCATCCACACGCTCAATGCCGTATGCTTTTAAAATACTTTCAAAGTTCGTCAGATCCTTGTACTGGAAATTGGTCGTGATCAGCGCTTTTCCGCCTTTTTCCAGATAATCGGTCACTTTCTTTGCATCATCTGCGGAGAAATCCGAAGTCGGTGCGTTGATAATGATTGCTGATGCATCATCCGGCACAGCCTCCTCTTTTAACAATGTCAGCTCCGTGAGTGTCATATTCGCCTTCTCGATTGCTTCCGAAAATCCGCCGGAAAGCGAAGTTTCCCCGTGTCCTGTGATCTCATAGACAACCGGCAGCTCGCTCGAATCTTTGGTCACATACTGGAGTGCACTTGTGATCTGTCCCTCGGCATCATATCCATCAAGGCTTCTTGAATAGGAAGAATAATCATAGGAGTACTCATAAATATCGTTATAATCGATCACTCTGGAGCGTGCATCACTCGCAACAATCAGACTGTTCGAAGTAGGTGCATCCGTCGTATACTTCTGGAAAAATGTCGGATTGGTCGACGGATTAACATAGCTTACTTTTACATGACCGGACAGATCCTCATATCGCTGTAATGTCTCTGAAAGCGTACTGTCCGCATTTTTCTCTGCTGCAAGCACATAAATATTGACATCCTGATCCAGTGTCTTTAAGTAATCTTTTGTCGTATCCGTGATGGAGTACAACTTTGTGGATGTCGCATCGATTGCTGTGACCGTGGACGGCAGCTCATTTGCCACCAGGTTCACAACAACCGCAATGGCAAAGGCGACAACGATCATTCCGATGGAAAACGCCCCCGGAGCGATCTTTTTGGTGCTAACCGAATATCTGCGTTTCTGGATCAGCTGGCAGCTCAAAAACAGGCAGATTCCGATCACCGACAGAAAATAGATCACGCCTGTGAGGTCTAAGCAGCCATTCATAAATTTATCCAACGGTGTGTACAAATCATATGCGTTTAATATTTTTGTCAGAAGATTACCGCTCTGTGAGATCATGCTGGTAATACTCGACATCATGTAACCAAGAAACAGTGCTGCAAATCCAAGCACTGCTGCGATAACCTGACTTTCCGTTACCACTGACATCAGCATACCGATCGCAATACATGCGCAGCCATACAGCCAGAATCCCAAAACCGCCACATAGCTTTCTCCTAGCGGCACAGAACCATAAATGGATAAAAATAACGGTGTCAGCGCAACAACGATCATTGCAATGGAGAAAACTCCGACCATGGCAAGATATTTGCCAAACACGATCTTTCCAAGCGGAACCGGGGAAGTTAACATCAGCTGATCTGTCTTTGTATGCCGTTCCTCCGCAAAGCTCCGCATGGTAAGTACCGGTACCGCAATCATCACAATAAATGAAACTGCGGAAAGCGAATACGAAACATAAGGCGAACCGGACCTTAAGTTATAAGCATAAAAATACAATCCATATAAAGCGAGTACTGCTGCAATAAAAAGCCATCCCACCACAGTCTGGAAATAGGATCTGATCTCACGTTTAAAAATTGCAAACATTATTTTGTTCCTCCTTCCTACTACAATATATTTATGGTTAATATCCCTTACAGCCAGTAAGGAATTATCCATCTTGTTGCTTAAGCTGTTAGAATGTAGGTAGCAATTGGAT
>QWCK01000432.1_pt1 | contig 73755 bp, 63 predicted proteins | sample 1972571 | NCBI WGS metagenome assembly QWCK01 (sample SAMN09866710, study PRJNA288562) | Human gut metagenome isolate term2_stool, whole genome shotgun sequencing... | isolation source: gut | host: Homo sapiens | place: USA: California | reverse complement strand
AAGTAAAAACCCTTGAAGAGTACGAGGTAGATAGGGCAGAGGTGGAAGTGTGGCAACACATGGAGCTGACTGTTACTAATCGTTTGAGGGCTTGACCAAGAACACTTAGTGAAAACGAGTCGCAGACGAAGTTTGAACTTAGTGAGATGGTCGTTCGAAGGAACTTAATGAGAGCAAGCCGTAAGGCGAAGATCGAATTTAGTGAATCGAACTTCCTTATGAACAACAATGAGAAATTGAATGGTGACGGAAAGACACTAATTCTGTATGAAGTTTTGAAGGTATATATCTTCAATTTAATATAGGGATATAGTTCAGTTGGTAGAACGTTGGTCTCCAAAACCAAATGTCGAGGGTTCGAGTCCTTCTGTCCCTGTGATGAAAAGACATTCAGAGTATTCTGGATGTCTTTTTGTTTTAGCTGTCTTTTGTCTAAATAAAAAAATATATGAGAAAGAAATATATGCTATTTCTTACTTTTGTTTTAAACTTTATGAAAATTTCTTCCATAAAAGGCTGACATGTTGTATCATAAAAATAGACTGGAATAAGTCTGAGATATGAAAATAGACAAAGGAGAAGACGGATGTACGACGAAGAAAACAAATTTACTGAGGAAAGCAAAGCAACCGAAGAAAACAAAAACACTGAGCCGTATCAGTATGGAGAACCATATCAGTATGGACAAAATGCACAGTCAACAAATACTGAGTATACTCAACAATATCAGGATACCTACAGAAATATTCCACCGGAAGAACCGGCAGGATTTGCAATCGCATCCCTGGTACTTGGAATTATTTCCCTTGTATTATCATGCACAATGATCAATATCATTACTGGTATTTTAGCCTTGGTTTTTGGTATTGTTCATATGGTAAAATATCAGAGCCGCAAAGGTATGGCAATCGCCGGTATTGTTTTAGGTATCATTTCCATTGTGATTATGATTATTCTGATCGTAGTGGGGGTTGCTGTGATGGCTACACCAGAATGGCAGACGATGATAAATGAGTTATAAAAGCAACTCAGATCATAAAAAATAAGTAAAAATCGTTTCAATCCTATGTAATAAGAAGCATTTTTCCTGAAACAAGGTTGACAACCGGTAAGCGAATACTTATAATTGCATTGTTAAAATTTATTCAAAATACAAAATGCAAAAACTATGATGAAGAGAGTACGCTGACTGGGAACATCGCAGAGAGCCGGGACGGTGGAAACCGGTATCAGTACCGTTCAGTGGAAAATCACTTCTGAGTTGCAGTTCTGAAACCTTTTGTATGAGAGTAGGAGCTGACGGTGTTTCCTCCGTTACAGGGAACTGGTATCCGGCAGATGTACCGCGTACTTCGAACAGGTGGTTAAAACGAATTTTAAAAGCTTTCGTCCTTTTCGGGACGAAGGCTTTTTGTTTTGCAGAAAATTTTATACAATTTTCTGTGAATTATAGAAAAAAGAAAGTTTGATTTTTCTATAATAAATGCGTTCCTGGGAGAATCATAAATGAGCAGAGACAATCTGCGAAGAAATATGAAAGAAATATAACATGAAATGAGGAGAACAGAATGTACGAAAAAGTTTCAACGAATCTGAATTTTGTGGATCGTGAGAAAAAGACAGAAGAATTCTGGAAAGAGAATGACATTTTCCGCAAAAGTATGGAAAATCGCAAAGAAGGTGAGACATACACTTTCTATGACGGACCACCAACAGCAAATGGTAAACCGCATATCGGACACGTATTAACTCGTGTTATCAAAGATATGATTCCGCGTTACCAGACCATGAAAGGAAAAATGGTTCCGAGAAAAGCAGGATGGGATACGCATGGACTTCCGGTTGAGCTGGAAGTAGAGAAATTGCTTGGTCTTGATGGAAAAGAGCAGATTGAAGAATACGGTCTGGATCCATTTATCAAAAAATGTAAAGAATCCGTATGGAAATATAAAGGTATGTGGGAAGATTTTTCCGGAACAGTTGGTTTCTGGGCTGATATGGATAACCCATATGTTACTTATGACAATAACTTTATTGAGTCTGAGTGGTGGGCACTGAAAAAAATCTGGGACAAAGGTCTGTTATACAAAGGCTTCAAGATTGTTCCTTACTGCCCGCGTTGTGGTACTCCGCTGTCTTCTCATGAGGTAGCACAGGGATACAAAGATGTCAAAGAACGTTCTGCAGTAGTTCGTTTCAAAGTAAAAGGCGAGGACGCATATTTCCTGGCATGGACCACAACTCCATGGACACTGCCGTCCAACGTAGCTCTTTGTGTAAACCCGGAAGAGACTTATGTGAAAGTAAAAGCTGCTGATGGATATACTTATTATATGGCAGAGGCACTGTGCGACACTGTTCTTGGCAAACTTGCGGATGAAGAGTCCGGTACAAAAGCATATGAAGTACTTGAGACATACAAAGGAAAAGACCTTGAGTATAAAGAATATGAGCCATTATTCGACTGTGCGGTAGATATCTGTGAGAAACAGCACAAAAAAGGCTACTTTGTCACATGTGCTGATTACGTTACACTGACCGATGGTACCGGTGTGGTTCATATCGCACCTGCATTTGGTGAAGATGATGCCCAGGTAGGACGTAGATATGACCTTCCGTTTGTTCAGTTGGTAAACGGCAAAGGTGAGATGACAAAAGAGACACCGTATGAAGGTGTATTTGTGAAAAAGGCAGATCCAATGGTATTGAAAGACCTGGAAGAAAAAGGACTGCTTTTTGACGCACCGAAATTTGAGCATAGCTATCCACATTGCTGGAGATGTGATACTCCGCTGATCTACTATGCAAGAGAGTCCTGGTTCATCAAAATGACAGCAGTCAAAGATGATCTGGTTCGCAACAATGCTACTGTAAACTGGATTCCGGAATCCATTGGAAAAGGACGTTTCGGTGACTGGCTGGAGAACATTCAGGATTGGGGTATTTCCCGTAACCGTTACTGGGGAACACCGCTGAACGTATGGCAGTGTGAGTGCGGTCATATGGAATCTATCGGAAGCCGTGCAGAGTTGGCTGAAAAGAGTGGAGATCCGAAAGCGGCAGAAGTAGAACTTCACCGTCCATATATTGATGCTGTAACCATCAAGTGCCCGCACTGTGGCAAAGACATGCACCGTGTACCGGAAGTTATTGACTGCTGGTTTGACTCCGGAGCAATGCCGTTTGCACAGCATCATTATCCATTTGAAAATAAAGAAGTATTTGAGCAGCAGTTCCCGGCTCAGTTCATTTCAGAGGCGGTAGACCAGACTCGTGGATGGTTTTATTCCCTGATGGCAGAGTCCACACTGTTATTCAACAAAGCACCATACGAAAATGTTATCGTTCTGGGACACGTTCAGGATGAGAACGGACAGAAGATGAGTAAATCCAAAGGAAATGCCGTTGATCCGTTTGATGCACTGCAGAAATATGGCGCAGATGCGATCCGCTGGTATTTCTACATCAACTCCGCACCGTGGCTGCCGAACCGTTTCCACGGAAAAGCAGTTATGGAAGGACAGCGTAAATTCATGGGTACTCTGTGGAATACTTACGCATTCTTTGTTCTGTATGCAAACATTGATGAGTTTGATGCAACAAAATACAATCTGGAATATGATAAATTATCTGTTATGGATAAATGGCTGCTGTCCAGACTGAATTCTACTGTAAAAGCAGTAGATGACAACCTTGGAAACTATAGAATCCCGGAAGCTGCAAGAGCACTGCAGGATTTTGTCGATGACATGAGTAACTGGTATGTAAGAAGAAGCCGTGAACGTTTCTGGGCAAAAGGCATGGAGCAGGATAAGATCAATGCATATATGACACTGTATACTGCACTGGTAACCATTTGCAAGACTGCCGCTCCGATGATCCCGTTCATGACAGAAGATATTTACCAGAACCTGGTAAGAAGCATTGACAAAGACGCTCCGGAAAGTATCCATCTGTGTGACTTCCCGGTTGTTGACGAGGCAATGATCAATCCGGAACTTGAGAAAAACATGGCAGAAGTACTGAAAATCGTTGTACTTGGCCGTGCGGCAAGAAACAGTGCAAATATCAAAAACAGACAGCCAATCGGTGATATGTATGTAAAAGCACCGTTTGAAGTACCGGAGTTCTTCGTTGAGATCATCGAGGATGAGCTGAATATTAAGAAAGTAAGCTTCATCGAGGATGTCAGCGCATATACAAATTACAGCTTCAAACCGCAGCTTCGTACCGTTGGACCGAAATACGGTAAATTCCTTGGCAAGATCAAAGCAGCGCTGGAAAACATCGACGGACACGCAGCTATGGCACAGCTGAAAAAAGAAGGTTCCATCACCTTATCTGAAGTGGACGAGAGCATCGTTCTGACAGAAGAAGATTTACTGATCTCCGTAGCTCAGACAGAAGGATTTGCTACTGAGACAGGAAATGACATCACTGTTGTACTGAATACGAAACTGACACCGGAACTGATTGAGGAAGGCTTTGTCCGTGAGATCATCAGTAAGGTACAGACAATGCGTAAAGAGGCTGGATTTGAAGTTATGGATAAAATCGTCCTTTCCTTCAAAGCAGAGAAAACAATCTGTGACGTATTTGCAGCACACAAAGAAGAAATTCAGAGTGAAGTACTTGCTGTAGATATCAAAGAAGGCGCATTAGAAGGTTACCAGAAAGAGTGGAATATCAACGGTCACAAAGTTGAGTTAGGAGTGGAGAAACAGTAATGAAGAATATTTTATTTGACAAAAAAGAATTCATTAAATGCGTAAAAGACAATGTAAAAACACTTTACCGTAAAACCATGGAGGAGGCTTCCGAACAGGAAGTCTTCCAGGCGGTATCCTATGCGGTAAAAGATGTTATCATTGACAACTGGCTTGCTACACAGCAGACTTTCGATAAGGAAGATCCGAAAATGGTATATTACATGTCCATGGAGTTCCTGATGGGTCGTGCCCTTGGTAACAACCTGATCAACCTGACTGCATATCAGGAAGTAAAAGAAGCATTGGATGAGATGGGATTTGACCTGAATACCATTGAAGATCAGGAGCCGGATCCGGCACTTGGAAACGGTGGACTTGGTCGTCTGGCTGCATGTTTCATGGAGTCTCTGGCTACTCTGGGTTACCCGGCATACGGCTGCGGCATCCGTTACCGTTACGGTATGTTCAAACAGAAAATCAAGGACGGTTATCAGGTAGAGGTACCGGATAACTGGCTGAAAAACGGCTATCCGTTTGAACTGCGCAGACCGGAGCATTCTTTTGAAGTCAAATTTGGCGGTTATGTACAGGCAGAGCCAGCTGAGAACGGACGTACAAAATTCGTTCAGAAAAATTACCAGTCTGTACTGGCTGTTCCATATGACATGCCGATCGTTGGATACAATAACAATATGGTAAACACTCTGATGATCTGGGATGCTGAGCCAATGGAGTGCTTTGAGCTGGATTCTTTTGACAAAGGTGATTACAGAAAAGCCGTTGAGCAGGAAAATCTTGCCAGAAATCTGGTTGAGGTACTGTATCCGAACGACAACCATATTCAGGGTAAAGAGCTGCGTCTGAAACAGCAGTACTTCTTCGTATCTGCCAGTGTACAGCGTGCTGTAGCCCGTTATAAAAAATATCATCCGGATATCCACAAACTTTCTGAGAAAGTAACCATCCAGATGAATGATACACACCCGACTGTAGCAGTTGCAGAGCTGATGCGTATCCTTCTGGATGACGAAGGACTGACATGGGATGAGGCATGGGCAATCACAACAAAAACATGTGCATACACCAACCACACCATCATGGCAGAAGCTCTGGAGAAATGGCCAATCGAGATCTTCTCCCGTCTGCTTCCGCGTATTTACCAGATCATTGAGGAGATCAACCGCAGATTCCTTCTGGAGATTGAGGAGGAGTATCCTGGAAATCAGTATAAAAAAGACAAAATGGCGATCATTCATGATGGTCAGGTCAAAATGGCACACCTTGCCATTGTGGCAGGTTACTCTGTAAACGGTGTAGCGAGATTGCATACAGAAATCCTGAAAAAACAGGAATTAAAAGATTTCTACGAGTTATTCCCGCAGAAATTTAACAACAAGACAAACGGTATCACACAGCGTCGTTTCCTGTATCACGGAAATCCGCTGCTGGCTGAGTGGGTATCCAACAAGATCGGAAACGACTGGGTTACAGACTTAAGTCATATGAAAAAACTTGCTGTATATGTAGATGATCCGAAAGCACAGCAGGAATTCATGCAGATTAAATATCAGAACAAACTGCGTCTGGCAAAATACATCCAGGAGCACAATGGTATCGAAGTAGATCCGCGCTCTATCTTTGATGTACAGGTAAAACGTCTGCATGAGTACAAACGTCAGCTGATGAACATTCTGCATGTAATGTATCTGTATAACAAGATCAAAGAGCATCCGGAGATGGAGTTCTACCCAAGAACCTTTATCTTTGGTGCAAAAGCAGCTGCAGGTTACAAAAATGCAAAACTGACAATCAAACTGATCAATTCCGTAGCTGATGTGATTAACCATGATGCAAGTATTGACAATAAGCTGAAAGTTGTATTTATCGAGGATTACAAAGTATCCAACGCTGAGTGGATCTTTGCAGCAGCAGATGTCAGCGAGCAGATTTCCACTGCAAGTAAAGAGGCATCCGGAACAGGTAACATGAAATTCATGTTAAACGGTGCTGCAACCATCGGTACCATGGACGGTGCAAACGTAGAGATGGCTGAGGAAGTCGGCAAAGAGAACATGTTTATCTTTGGTATGAGTTCTGATGAGGTTATCGCTCATGAGCAGAACCGTGATTACAACCCGATGGATATCTTTAATCAGGATCAGGACATCCGTCAGGTACTGATGCAGCTTATCAACGGATTCTATTCCGGAAATGATACAGAGCTGTTCCGAGATCTGTACAATTCACTGTTGAATACACAGTGTACACAGTTCGCTGATACTTACTTCTGCCTGAAAGATTTTCGTTCTTATGCAGAAGCTCAGGAGCGCGTGGAGAAAGCTTACAGAGACGAGAAAGGCTGGGCAAAACTCGTTATGCTGAATGTGGCACATGTTGGAAAATTCTCTTCTGACAGAACCATTCAGGAGTACGTAGATGATATCTGGCATCTTGACAAAGTAAAAGTAACTGTAACAGAGCAGTAGTTTAAATTGGAAGGCTGTCTGCCGCACACAGAGTGCCCCACCCGATATAGGGATTGGGGTATTCCGTGAAGGCAGGCAGTTTTTTTGTGCCCCGGATCAGATATGCTTTTGTTTTTTCACCGTAGAGATAGGGATCGTTGCCACGTAAAATTCCCCATTCCATCAGTAAAGCACAACTTCCGGTGACAAAAGGAGCTGCCATGGAAGTACCGCTTTTTGAAGTATAACCGCCGCCGGGGGCTGCAGAAATGATATTGACGCCGGGAGCAGCAAGATCCGGTTTGATCCGGTGCTCCATTCGGGTAAATCCACGACCGGAAAATGGCGCATAAGTGTTGAAAGCGGCATTGTAAGCACCGACGGAAATGACCTTGGAAGCGGTGGATGGAATCGTCAGTGTTGTTTCTTCTGTTGGGTAGAGAAATCCGGTGCCACTGCCGATCACGGACTGTCCCGGAAGCCACAGGTCATAGGAACCAGCGTTGATGTGGCGTGGATTAAGTGTCAGTTCCCAGAGACCTGCATCCACATAATTCCCACGGGGAATAAAATCCAGATAAATCTCCTGGCTGGTGCTGTAGGGACTTGGCTTTCCGTAATACACCAGAAGTTCGGTCATCCCAGCGGTAAATCGATAGGTGCCAAGCTGTTCTTGAAACGGTCCAATGACGGTGCCGTTTGGATGCCGTAGAGAGATTTCAATTTCGTCAGAGTAGGATTTCCAGAGCTGAAGGTTCAGACCGGATTCGTAATCGCTGACCGAAAACGGAATGGCAACAGGGAAAAGGCGGTTGGAAGTATTTGTTGCAGGTGTTTCGGAAATATCCGGTGCAGATGTTCTGGTAGTATTTGAGACAATCGCTCTGGAAGTATTTGGCAGAAATGTTCCGGAAGTGTGGATCCGGGAAGCACCTTCGTTTCCAGTGCCGGTGACAATGCAGGACTTCCAGTAAGACGATACATTATCAAGGTAAGTTTCCAGCAGGCTTGCTCCGTCATGGGAACCATAATTGTTGCCAAAACTTAAGTTAATGGCTACAGGCATCTGCCATGAAAACGCTTTTTGCAGGACATAATCTACCGCACGCATTAGTTCCGTAGTGCGGGGAAATCCATCCGGATCGGAAATGCCAAGCTTTACGATCAGAAGGGAACTTTGCGGAGCAACACCGCGATATTGACCATTGGATGCACGTCCGTTTCCGGCGGCAATTCCGGCAACGTGTGTGCCGTGGCCGGACAGATCACGGCTTGGGACAAGTTGGTAACGTTGCTGAGAAGAGGGAGCCTGCAGGGCTTCGTTGATTTCAGATTGCGTGAAAATGCGGTCCAGTGTCTGGTCCCAGAGTTCAATAATGCGGGTGGTTCCGTCCGCATTGCAGAAATCCGGGTGGGCGTAGTCAATGCCGGAGTCGATGATGGCGGTGATGATACCGGAACCGAAGAGGTTATTCCGCTCCGGAGCAGGTGTGGTTACATCATCCGGCAACGTAGAAGGCGCTGCATTTATGAATGAAGCGGCTGGAGAGAACGTGTTATTTGGCGGATTATTCATGGGTGCTGTCTGAAGTGGCGTGATACAGGAAGCTGATCGCCCGCTATTGACAGCAAAAAAGAGCCGCTTTGGTTTTTCCAGGTATTCAATTTCCGGGCGTTCCGACAAGGCATCCAGCAGATTCGCAGGAACAGTCAGTATACCATAGCCATTTAACAGCGGTCTGACCGTAATCTGCGGAAAAAGTTCCACAACCGATGTAAAGCCACCGGAGGCTTTCGCAATCACTTCCCAACTACGGGAAGCAGTATCATATCCAATATTTAATTCTAAAGATTTTTCACGTTCTTCCGGTGTGGCATTGAGAGCCAGATTCAGGATATTTTCTAATTTTTCATTGTTCATGAGAGAGAACCTCTTTCCTGAAAATTAATTCTTATAGATTATGTTAAAATATGCCATTCTACGCAAAATGGAAGAGATTTTCTACTGTTTGATAGAAAAAATGTCCTTTCTGTGATATGTGCAAAATGTAGAAAATGTATTTAAAAAGAGATTAATGTGAATATAAGTTGTGATAGCACATTTTGATATTTTACTATAGGACATATTTTGCTATGTGCCGTTGTGTTTCTGGAAACGCAATGTTATACTGATAACAATACAGAAAGGCAGGTGCAGCGCTGAGATGGCAAAAACAGTCAGCATAGGAAAACAGGATTTTGCGAGTCTGAGAGAACAGAATAGTTTTTATATTGATAAGACAGATCTGATCCGTGCATGGTGGGAATCCATGGATGACATTACACTGATCACGCGTCCACGACGTTTTGGAAAAACTCTGAATATGGATATGCTGAAATGCTTTTTCTCAAATCAGTATGCTGACAGAGGAGATTTGTTTGAAGGCCTTTCTATCTGGAACGAAGAAAAATGGCGGGGATTGCAGGGCACGTATCCGGTACTTTTCTTAAGTTTTGCGGCAGTGAAAGCAGATCAGTTATCAGAGGTGAAAAAACAGATCAATATGCAGATCGCACATTTATATGAGGAACACCGCTATTTGCTGGATGGAGACCTGCTCAGTGAAAATGAGAAAGCAATGTATCGAAATGTATCGATGTATATGGAAGATGCGGAAAGTTCATTTTCAATCAATTTACTATGCCAGTATCTGTATCGCTATTATGGGAAAAAAGTGATCGTGCTGTTAGACGAAAATGATACGCCAATGCAGGAGGCTTATGTACATGGATATTGGGATGCGTTTACCTCTTTTTTGAGAAGTCTTTTTAATGCGACATTCAAATCAAACCCATATCTGGAACGTGCAGTTTTGACAGGAATCACACGGGTATCGAAGCAGTCTATTTTTTCTGATCTGAATAATTTGAATGTGATTACGACAACGTCGGAGGAATATGCCACTTATTTTGGTTTCACGGAACAGGAAGTATTTCAGGCATTGGAAGAATTTGGCCTGGCAGATAAAAAAGAACTGGTGAAACAGTGGTATGACGGCTTTACATTTGGCAGTCATACGGATATTTATAATCCATGGTCGATCACAAATTATCTGGATAAAAAAAAGATCGGGGCATATTGGGCGGCGACCAGTTCCAACACGCTGATCAACAGTCTGATCCAACAATCGGCAACGGATATTAAAGAAAAAATGGAAACTCTTTTGCAGGAAAAAGAGATTTTGGTTACCTTTGATGAGCAGATTGTTTTTGAACAGTTACAGCAGGATAAAAATGCAATTTGGAGTCTGCTGCTTGCCAGTGGATATCTGAAAGTGCTGGAAGTGGAACAACGTGGCATTTTGCTGGAACCGTGGTATCATCTGAAAATTACTAATCTGGAAACATTGGGAATATTTACCGGAATGTTTAAAGGTTGGTTTTCTGCTTCAGATTGTAATTATAATGCGTTTGTTCAGGCATTGCTGCAGGGAAATCTGAAAGAGATGAATGTATATATGAATGATGTGGCACTGGTTACATTCAGCAGTTTTGATACTGGGAGTCATCCATCGGGAAAGACACAGCCGGAACGATTTTATCATGGATTTGTACTTGGATTGCTGGCAGAACTTCGGGACCGATATGTGCTGAAATCCAACCGGGAAAGCGGATATGGCAGATACGATGTGATGCTGATTCCGCGAGATTTCGCAGAACAGGCATATGTGCTGGAATTCAAAGTGCATGATCCGGAAGAAGAGGAGTCCTTGCAGGAAACAGTGCAGGCGGCATTAATGCAGATTCAGGAAAAACAGTATGATGCGGAATTATCAGAACTTCATATAAAACCGGAGCAGATTCATCATTATGGATTTGCATTTGAGGGGAAAAAAGTATTGATCGGGGGACGATAGAGAATGAATATAAAAATCATAGACAAAAAAGACCAATTCGCACGGTGTGAAACATTTGAAATCACACATCTTTTATGGGGGACAAAAACCATTCCAATAACATATGGAAAAATTGCCTGCTGGAAAGATCATGGTTTCCTGGTAGAAATGACCTGTGAAGAAAAAAATCCGCTTCGGACTTATACCAAAATGAATGATCCGGTGAGTCTGGACAGCGGAATGGAGGCATTTTTATCCTTTTGGGCAGATCATACGCCATTGTATGTAAACGTGGAGATGAATGCGAACGGAGCAGCACTGATGCAGTATGGAACAGAGCGTGCGGATCGGACATTTTTCACGGAAGAACAGATAAGGATTTGCCAGCCGCAGGCGGTCATCGAAGAAAATTGCTGGAAAATCAGTTTCTTTTTGCCGTTAGAACTTTTAGAAGAAATTGGTGGTCCGATTCCACAGATATCCGGCACAAAGATTGCCTGCAATTTTTACAAGGTATGTGAAGGTGGCAATGCCGAACAGATTCATTATGCAAGTTATGCACCGGTAGACGTGCCGAAACCGGATTTTCATCGACCGGAATTCTTTTCAACTGGGATATTGGAAAAAATTTAATATGTATAAAACGAAAATGAATATTACAACTTGTATTTGCTGTATTTTCATAACGTAAATTGCGTCCCCAGGTATTTTTTCTTGACGAGCGATTGGCATGAAAAAGCCAGAGCTGAAACGTAGAAAAACAGAATCTTCTTGCGAAAAAAATACTTCTATAGTAAAATATATCTGTTCGCAATCGTGGTGATTTTCAGTAACCATGCAGGGCTTACCTGTATGTTGGTAAATCAAAAGAGGGATAAAGAATGAATAAAAAATTATACAAATCAGAGGATAACAAAGTATTGTATGGCGTGTGTGGAGGTCTTGGAGAGTTCCTTGGTATTGATCCGACCATCGTCAGACTGATCTGGGCAGTACTTGCATTTGCAGCAGGAAGTGGACTTCTGATCTATATTCTGGCAGCAATCATTATGCCGAGAAGACCATTAGATTAGAAAAGGTCATGCAAGCAGGAAAACTGCTAACCTGAGAATTAAACTATTGCATATGCATTTCCTGTGAACCTGTATTTTATGAAAAGACAGAAAAATGAAATAGGTGCAGTCGGGAAAATGTATAAATTATGCATAATAGAAACACGAGAATTGAAAAATATGAGCAGTGAAAGGACAAAAGTCTTTTCGCTGCTCTTTGCGTTTATGGGAAAACCAAGAGAAACGCTAGGATATAAAAACCAAAATCCAATATCGGAATAAAAAATTCTGAAAAAGACAGAATTGAATGATTAAAAAAACAGAAAGAGAGAAACAAGATGCTGGAATTGAAAAATGTGTCTTTTGAAGTATCAGACGAAAAAGCACAAAAAGAGATTATCAGAGGAATTAATCTGAAAATTGACGACAACAAATTTGTGGTCATCACAGGACCAAACGGCGGTGGTAAATCCACCCTGGCCAAACTGATCGTTGGTATTGAGAAACCAACTTCCGGTCAGATTTTATTTAACGGAGAAGACATTACAGAAAAAAGTATTACCGAGCGTGCAAAAATGGGTATCAGTTTTGCTTTTCAGCAGCCGGTTCGATTCAAAGGAATCCAGGTGCTGGATCTGATCCGTATGGCGGCAGGACGCAGAATGAGTGCAGCAGATGCCTGTCAGTATCTGTCTGAAGTAGGACTCTGCGCAAAGGATTACATCAATCGAGAGGTAAATGCGAGCCTTTCCGGTGGTGAGTTAAAACGTATCGAGATCGCTACCGTGCTGGCAAGAGGCACACAGCTTTCTGTATTTGACGAGCCGGAGGCAGGTATTGATCTGTGGAGTTTCCAGAACCTGATCCAGGTATTTGAGCGCATGCAGGAAAAAACAAAAGACGGTTCCATTCTGATTATTTCCCATCAGGAGCGTATTCTTGATATTGCAGATGAAATTGTTGTAATTTCTGCCGGACAGATTGTAAAACACGGACCGAAGGAAGAAATTCTGCCACAGTTACTTGGTACATCTTCTGCCGTCAATATGTGTGACAAGTTTAACAAATAGAAATCTATATTGGAGATAAAAGACTAACACTGTTAGTGGAATTTTAGTTTGTATATAAAATGCAGGAAAGAACGAGGAATAGATAGATGATGGATGAGATTCAGAAAAGACTACTGGCAGAAGTCGCTGATCTGCACGGCGTTCCGGAAGGAGCTTACAACATCCGTGCGAACGGTCAGATGGCAGCCAGAAATACTACAGCAAATATTGATATTGTATCCAAGACAGATGTCAGTGGTATCGACATTTACATCAAACCGGGCACGGTAAACGAGAGTGTACACATCCCGGTTGTACTCAGCCAGAGTGGTATGAAGGAAATGGTTTATAATGATTTCCATATCGGAGAGGGCAGTGACGTAGTTATCGTGGCAGGCTGCGGTATCGACAACTGTGGCGATCAGGATGCAGAGCATGACGGTATCCACCGTTTCTTTATTGAAAAAAATGCGAAAGTGAAATATGTGGAAAAACATTACGGCGCGGGCGACGGAAAAGGAAAACGTATCCTGAATCCTGGCACGGAAGTGTACATGGAAGAAGGAAGCTACATGGAGATGGAAATGGTTCAGATCAAAGGTGTGGATTCTACCGTTCGTGATACCAAGGCAGAGCTGGCCGCAGGTGCAAAATTAGTCGTTCGTGAGCGTCTGATGACTCATGGAGATCAGAGCGCAGTCAGCGGATATTCTGTCAGCTTAAACGGAGAGGGTGCCAGTGCAGATGTTATTTCACGTTCGGTAGCCAAGGACAATTCCTATCAGAAATTTGACTCCAGAATCATCGGAAACGCACCGTGCAGCGGTCATACCGAGTGTGATGCGATCATCATGGATAAAGCAAGAATCCTTGCAATTCCGCAGCTGGAGGCAAATGATCTGGACGCAGCACTGATCCATGAGGCTGCTATTGGAAAAATTGCCGGAGAGCAGATTATTAAATTGATGACGCTTGGTCTGACAGAGGAAGAAGCAGAGGAACAGATCGTCAATGGATTCCTGAGATAAACATTCCGGGAGTGGGATATTGTCTGGAAGAAAATGATTTTTGCGCCAATCAAAACGCGGTGCGGGAGACAAGGATTTTGACAAAAAATTCTTTATATTAAAATGCAAGAGAATAGAAAATTTGTATTTAAATCTGTACAAGAAAACAGTTATCCACTTTTTGCATAACAAAAATGGATGCATGCAATGTTTTCGTATAATATTGTTAAAAAATATACGAGATTTGAAAAACCCCGGTGTGTTGCCGGGGTTTTTTGATGCAAAATGTACATTTGACTTTAAAAATAGGTCTATTTATAATGAATTTATACAAAAGAGACACAAGTAATGGTATAATACGAGTAACCGGTCGAAAGTCTGATTACGGAATTTTTGATGCGCGTATTTTTGATTTTAGGATAGTTTTTTGTGGTATTCGATGCGTGGGGAGAAAGTATTAACTGTAATGTAAATTTAAGGAGGACAAGTATGAAGATTTTAGGTGTATCACTTGGAACAAAGAACGGAAACAATGACACAATGTGTCGTGTAGCTCTGGAAGCAGCAAAAGAAAAAGGTGCAGAGATCGAATTTATCCACCTTCTTGACTGGGATATCCAGTACTGTTCCGGTTGTGTAGCCTGTTCCCGTGGCCTTGTAATGGGCAAAGGTATGATCTGTTCCCGCCAGGATGATTTCAAAGCTTTCTATGAGAAAGTTATTGAGGCTGACGGAGTTCTGTTCGTAGATCCGATTTTTGAGTCTGGTGCAACTGGTTTATATCATTCCATCACAGACCGTATGGGACCGGGACATGATACAGGTATGATGAAAATGCTCGATGGAAAACTCAAAGAAGCCGGAAAAGAAGGTCTGAACCCAAGATACTTCCGTCAGAAAGCACTTTCTTTCGTAGGAATCGGTGGATCTGACTGGGCTGTTCGTTGTGAGACAGACCATGCGATGTTCGCTTTAAGTCCAGGATGGAAAGTAGTAAACAACGAGTTCTTCTCCTGGTGTAAAGACGTTATCATGCAGGATGACAAAGTTGAGCGTATGAAAGAAATCGGACGTAACCTTGTAGATGCTGTACAGCAGATTATTGATGAGGATATGCAGATTGAAGGATCTGAGAATACATCTCTCTGGAAAGGCAAAGAAGGCGCTTGTCCGCATTGCCAGGGTAATAACTTCTACATCTACCCGGGTACAACTCACTGCGTATGTGAGCTGTGTGGTCTTGAAGGAACACTTGAAATCGTTGACGGAGCATTCAAATTCAAATATGATCCGGCAACAGAGCATCATGCGCATGATATTCTTTCCGGTAAATTCTTACATGGACAGGATATCTTTGAGAATGAGGGTCGTCTGATGAACCTTTACAAAGATCCTGAGTTCAAAAAACGTAAAGAGCATTACACAGCAGTATGTGAGCCGACAGTTGCTCCTTCCAAACAGAAATAATCTATTAATTGATAGTTCAATTGGTAAATTCTGAAAGATTTAAAAATATAACAGGCGGGGACAGTATCAGTTCCCGTCTGATATAAGTTGCATGGATGTATGGTGAATTCTGTGAAAAATGTATCAGTTTAAGCTGACTAGAATCACACGTCAGGTATTACATCTGTTGTAACATGAATTACAAGAAAAGAGGGTATTTAAAATGGCAGATTTCAAATTTGAACCGATGAGAAGTCTTATTTATGTTGACTGCGTAAGCGAAGACTACAGACCAAAACTTCAGAGATGGCTTTACAAAGTACATATTCCGGACAGTATTTCTCAGTTTGAGCCGTACGTAACAAAATATGCATTTTATCCGTCCTTCCCGATTCCACCACAGGGTGATCGTTTCGGATATGCAAGAATGCAGCTGACAGAGCATCACTGGTTAGTGAGTGATCTTGATCCACGTCTGGAGATCAAAGCAATCGCTGAGACATTCCCGATGGATGTACTTGTATGGCAGGGACAGATCCCGGCAGCAGCTCATACAGACACTCAGATCGATTCTGACGGAGATGCAGGAAATGCAGCCCGTAAATCCAACAATGCAGAAGGAAATCCGTTCATTTTTGCATTTCTTCCGATGTGGTGGGAGAAAGACCTCAAAGGAAAAGGCCGTACCATCGAAGATGGCGCAAACTATCGTTTCAACATGACTATCGGTTTCCCGGAAGGCGTAGACAAAGCAGAGGGTGAGAAATGGTTATTTGAGAAAGTTGTTCCGATTCTTCAGGCAGCTCCGGAGTGTACCCGTGTACTTGCAAGTGCAGTAAAGAAAGACATCAACGGATGTGTAATGGATTGGGTACTTGAAATCTGGTTCGAGAACCAGTCTGGATGGTACAAAGTAATGGTTGACGACATGAAAGCTCTTGAGAAACCGTCATGGGCTCAGCAGGATGCTTTCCCATTCCTGAAACCATACCACAATGTTTGCAGTGCGGCAGTAGCTGATTATACACCAAGCAATAACCTTGCAAATTATCGTGGATATATTACAATGCGTTAATTTTTAATTTTATATAAGACGAAATCAAAAAATCCTTCTACGACAGCTAGATTTGCGCGTGCGAAAGAGTGTGTATAGAATGGATACTTTTGTGCACGCGTGTCACATGATGCGTCGTGAGTGGATAAAAATAATATTTATCACAACGTAAAAGCGCCTCCAATTTATTTTTTCTTTACGAGCGATTATTAGCCGGAAAGACAAAATAAATTGGGGGCGCTTTCATTACTAAATTTTTATCCACGAAACAAGCATCAAGAACTCATATCACGGGATTTCTGTACGCAAGCCCGCTGTGCTTCAATTACCGCGCTGCGAAAACCGGATTTTTCCAGCTGAGCCACAGCTTCAATGGTAGTTCCACCCGGAGAGCATACCGCATCTTTGAGTTCACCCGGATGTTTTCCTGTTTCAAGCACCATTTTGGCAGAACCAAGGACGGACTGAGCGGCAAATTTGTAAGCCTGTGCCCGTGGCATGCCGTCTGCCACTGCTGCATCTGCCATTGCTTCGATAAACATGTAGACGTAGGCCGGAGAAGAACCGCTGATACCGATAACAGTATCCATCAGGTGTTCGCTGATGACTTCTGCTTCACCGAAGCTATTGAAAATTGCCTGAATTTCAACAAGTTCATCCTCTGTGATTTCATCGTTGCAACAGATGGCACTCATGGAAGCACCAACTAATGCCGGGGTATTTGGCATTACGCGCACCAGTTTGACGGAACGCTCAAACATGTTCTCAATGCGTTCTATTGGCTGGCCGGCTGCGATGGAAACAATAATGGTATCATCGGTGATCGCATGGCGGATCTCCGGAATTACCTTATGAAACATGTTTGGTTTTACGGCAAGAAACAGAATATCTGCTTTTTGCGCAGCAATTTTATTATCGGTTCCCGCGTCAATACCAAAATTTTCTTTCAGGCGAAGCACCGTTGCTTCGTGGGCGGCGGTGGCATAGATGTGGTCACGGTCTGACAGACCGGAAGAGAGCAGACCGCCGATGATGGCAGTCGCCATATTTCCACCACCGATGAAACTGATCATTTTATTAATCATAAATTACAACTCCTTTCAAAAATTACAGTATGAGCATAAATCGTAAGATCAAAAAAACAGAGAAATCTTATTTTGCAGTAAACAGGAAAATAAAATTTTGAACGCAGAATAAACATTCCCTCGCTTCAAGTGCGCAGAGCACTAAGCGGTGGGTAAGGGGGATGCTTATGTCAGCGGGAGTTAAAAGCTCCCATTGACAGGTCGCAAAGCGATTGCTCATGAACGCTCTACAACTGTATTTTTATTTTGTAAAAATTGTTTTATAAAAACAGGGATGCCAGAAATACAACATTGTACTGGTGGCACCCCTATTTTTGCTTTATCGGAAAATCATAAGATCTTCATTCAAAAAATGTTCGATTTAGAAATCTGTAAAGTTTTTCTCTTTACGTTTCTCAAGGAAAGCTGTCATTCCTTCTGTTTTATCATGTGTAGAGCATGTCATACCGAAGAGGTTTGCTTCGTACTCAACAGCGTTCTTGATGTCCATGTCATAACCGTTGTTGATAGCAGCTTTTGCGATAGCAACAGCGTAGCTTGCGTTACGAGCGATCTTACCGGCTAATTTCTTAGCAGTAGCCATCAGCTCTTCCTGCGGAACAACTTTGTTTACAAGACCGATTCTGTAAGCCTCAGCAGCATCAATGTTCTGGCATGCAAAGATCATCTCTTTTGCACGTCCCATACCAACCAGACGGGCAAGTCTCTGTGTACCACCGAATCCCGGGATGATTCCAAGACCGCACTCCGGCTGTCCGAATAATGCATTTTCAGAAGCAATACGGATATCACAAGCCATGGAAATCTCACATCCACCGCCTAATGCAAAACCGTTTACAGCTGCGATTGTAACCTGACGCATGTTCTGTAATTTGAAGAATGGCTCAGAAGCTCTCATACCGAAAGCACGTCCTTCTGCTGCAGAGAAGTTAACCATCTCAGAGATGTCTGCGCCTGCAACGAATGATTTCTCACCGGAACCTGTAAGGATAACAACTTTGATGTCGTCTCTTCCTTCGATCTCTGTCAGAACTTCGTTTAACTCTGTCAGGGTCTCACTGTTCAGTGCGTTTAATGCCTTTGGTCTGTTAATGGTAAGTACGGCGATTGGGCCTTCTACTTCTAAAAGTAAATTATTCATTTGAAATACCTCCTGTTTTGGTAAGTTATGTAATACCATTTACTAACAAATATGATTATACACCATATTTGTTAAAAAGAAAACAATAAAACTAAGATTTGCCAGTAGAAAAAGTATAAAAAATCTGTTAAAGTGCTAAAAGATGTTCTTTGTAAAGAAAATTTATAAGGAAAAATTTTTGGTTTTATAATGAGTTTATATAGAAAAATAATAAAACAGCAGTAAAAAGAGTTACATAGATAATAAATACAGGATTGGAAAAAATTTGCATGATCATGATAGGAGATAAAACGAAATGCTGGAGGATTTTGAATTAGAACAGATTGTGGAACCATTGCTTGGCTGGTTTGAAAAAAATGCAAGGACGCTGCCCTGGCGGTCGGTGGCAACACCGTATCGGGTATGGACGTCTGAAATTATGTTGCAGCAGACCAGAGTTGAGGCGGTAAAACCTTATTTTGCACGTTTCATGGAGGCGCTGCCAACGGTTCAGGATCTGGCAGAGTGTGAGGAGGAACGTTTACTGAAGCTGTGGGAAGGTCTGGGATATTATAACCGGGTGCGGAATATGCAGATTGCGGCACAGACGGTGATGGAACAATATAATGGAGAACTTCCGGCAGATTATGAAAAATTGCGTGAACTGAAAGGAATCGGTAATTATACGGCAGGAGCGATCGCTTCTATTGCATATGGAATCCCGGTGCCGGCAGTGGATGGCAACGTACTGCGAATTTTGATGCGTGTGTCAGCGGATGATTCTGATATTATGAAACAATCCGTGAAAACAAAAGTGGAGCAGGCTTTGTTAAAAGTGATTCCGTCAGACCGGGCAGGCAGTTTTAATCAGGCTTTGATGGAGCTTGGAGCGATTGTCTGTGTGCCAAACGGAGAGCCGTTGTGTGGTCAATGTCCGTGGCGCGATTTTTGTGAAACACGAATAAGAGGACTCTGGCAGGAACTTCCGGTGAAATCCAAAGCAAAAGCCAGAAAAATCGAAGAGAGGACGGTACTGGTGATTCGTGACGGTGAACGTGTGGTATTGAAAAAACGTCCGAAACGGGGACTTTTAGCAGGTTTGTATGAGTTCCCGAATGAACTTGGAAAACTATCGGAAGATGAGGCATTACATGCTGTGCAGGAGATGAACCTTCATCCGATGCGGATTCAGAAGCTGGAAGATGCGAAACATATTTTTTCCCATGTGGAATGGCGGATGCAGGGGTATATGGTGGAAGTTGATTCACTGACCAGAGAAGAAGCGGGACTTTTGTTTGTGGAAGCGGCACATTCAGAAGAAAAATATCCGATACCGGCGGCATTTGCGGCGTACACAAAATATATGAATATCCGTCTTGGAAATGAACGATTTGAAGATAAGCAGTGAGTAACAAAGAGGAAGCCGATGTGTGAACACCGGCTACATGAAAAAGATTTATGAAAAGAAATTGATAATTTCAAAATTGTGTTTTGTAAGATGCTGTTTTGTTCTTTATTTATCTTACAAGTAAGAGTATAGGGAAGAATTGTGTCTTTCGTATGTGGAGAGTATGTTTTTTTTGCAAATAAAATGTGAACAAATTATGAAGTGCGGAATTGTTAGAAAAAATTTAGAAAAACAAGTTAATTTTTTTAGAGTCGTGATGTATACTAAAAGGAATAACGGAATAGTCATTGTGTAAAAATAGATGCGGCTTACGCTGCAGGAGAAATGCTGAAGGGGAAAATTTGTATGAAGCTATTAACATTTACAGTGCCATGTTATAACTCTCAGGATTACATGTGTCGTTGTGTAGATTCGCTGCTGGTGGGCGGAGAAGATGTGGAGATCATCATTGTGGATGATGGATCTGTCGATGATACAGGAAAGATTGCAGATGAATATGCCCGCAAATATCCGTCCATCGTTCGTGTTATCCATCAGGAAAATGGCGGACACGGAGCGGGGCTCAATGCAGGATTGAATCATGCGACGGGTTTATATTTCAAAGTGGTAGACAGTGATGACTGGGTAGATGAGGAAAGTTATCACCAGATTCTGGATACGTTACATAATCTGTGTTCTGCAGGTTGCATGCTGGATATTATGATCAGCAATTTTGTATATGAAAAAGAGGGAGCAAGACACAAATCTGCAACGAGGTATCACAACATTCTTCCACAGGGACAACTGTTTGGATGGGAAGAAACACGGAATTTCAAAATTGGGAAGTATATTTTGATGCATTCCGTCATTTACCGTACACAGTTGTTGCGTGACTGTCATCTGGTACTTCCGAAACACACTTTTTATGTGGATAATCTGTTTGTGTATGTGCCATTGCCATATGTAAAGACCATGTATTATCTGGACGTGGATTTTTACCGTTATTATATCGGCAGAGAGGATCAGTCTGTTAATGAGAAAAATATGATCAAAAATATTGACCAGCAGATCAAAGTTAATAAATTGATGGTGGATGCTTATGATTTATGGAAGATACAGGATCGCCATCTGCGTCATTATATGCTGAATTATCTGGAAATCATTACGGTGATTTCTACGGTAATGCTGCTGAAATCCGGAACCGAAGAAAATTTGGAGAAAAAACGGGAACTTTGGACATATATCAAAAATGCGGATATTCGGCTGTTTCATAAATTGCGTAACCGGATTATGGGGCAGACATTAAATCTGCCGGGAAAAGGTGGAAGAAAATTGTCACTGACTATTTATAAGATTTCCCAGAAAGTAATTGGGTTTAATTAAAATCTTGCTTAGGTGCTCACTAAATAGTTTTATATGAAAGAATTTGTTATTTCATATTTTACAATATTTACATTTGTCTAAACGACAAATGTAAATATTGAAATTTGTTTTTTAAATACCGATACAGTATGTTTCCGGATTTTTGAATAACCATCGGGTAAAACAGCCGCCACCGCATTTGTCCCATAATTCGCAGGTAGAACATTTTGTTGAAGGATAAAATCTTAATTTATCTTTGAAAGCTGTTACTTCCTTTGAATTTTGAAAATTATTGATATAATCAATATTGATTTGAGAAGGAACTTCTTTCTTATAAGGCATATCAACAAAGTGATTACATGGTAGAACTTTAAAATCTGTATCAAAAATCATACCACTGCCTCTGCGAATATGACAACCAGTATAGATATGTCCACTGGATATAATTTCGTCCCGATATTCTTTTGGAATCAGACATAAGGGGAAAGATATTTCTATTGTATAGGATAAGCCAGATTCATTCATTAAATCATATATATTACATAAAATTTTTCCCATATCAAATAAATCCAATATTTCAGGACTGTTTTTTGTAATAACGGGTTTTACATATTGAAATGAAAAATTATCTAAATTATTTTCTTTGGCCAGAGTGATTAGCCGTTTGATATCATCTGTATTTCTGGAGACAATTACATAAGAAAGTGTTGGATTTAGTCCAGCATTTTTTAGATTGTGATAACCGTCTATTGCTGTCTGCAGACCTTTAGATCCCACATTGTGCTCATATTCATTTTCAGAAGTACCTTTTAGTGAAATGTTAACGTTTTTAACACCTGATAGAACTATATTTTTACATAACGTCTCGCTTTTTAAAGCTTGACCATTTGTTGCGATGGAAACCAATATGTTTTTCTTTGCAATATATTCTGCCAGAGTAATAATATTTTTATATAACAAAGGTTCGCCACCAATTAAAATAATTTTTTTTATACCTTTTTTATGCAAAGCATCGACTGTACTTTTGGCTTTTTCGAAATCCATAATTTGAGATGGTGTAGATTCTTTTGCGTAGCACCATTCGCAGTGAAACTGGCAGTTACGATTTACTGTAAACCATGCAGTCGTTAATAATGATTCTTTCTTCATAAGACCTCCATAAAATAAATAGTCGGAATATAAATTTAGAGAGTGATTTAATATCACTCTCTAAAGCTTAATCAACGGTTGAACAATTACCATCTACGTCATTGCAATCTAACATGCCCTTCATATGCCCACTACAAATACCAGACGCAATAGGTGCTTCTTCGTTACTTGTCATTAAATTTTCCATTATTTCATTTAAATCCATATACAATTTTCCCCTTTCACAGATATTACACATAATATTTAAGGTAAGTATAACAGTTTAAAGGAGAATTGTCAAAAAAAGGATTAACTAGTAAGATAAAAATATTATTGGTTATTGGAATATTTTACCGCACTAAGTTCATTAAACACCGTCTGTTTCATATTGTACAGCTTATCAGAAAGATCCACATACACCTTAGACGGATTTACAAAACGCATATTTTCATCCCAGAGTGTTGCTTTCTCCTGTGTACAGATCTGCTGAATCTCCATAACACTTGGAGAAGTGTACACACATTTGCCCTCTTCAAAAATCGGAACCAGAAGTTTACGCATGGTATAAGTGCCACCTGCCAGGCGGGTACGTTTCCAGGTTTCATTTGGATCAAACAGCACCATATCTTTGTTTTCATCAAATGTCTCATCAGACAGACAAATCAGATCTGCGCGGATTTTTCCGGTTTCTTTATCATAAATACGATAAATCTCTTTGTTGCCAGGGTTGGTAACTTTTTCTGTATTTTCCGAAAGTTTGATCTTCGGTGTGAATTCACCGTCTGCGTTACGGATCGCTGCCAGTTTGTATACACCACCGAAGGCCGGGCAGTCTCTGGAAGTGATCAGGCTTGTGCCAACACCCCAGGAAGTAATCTTGGCCCCCTGGATTTTCAAGGTTTCAATCAGATATTCGTCCAGATCGTTGGAAGCGGAGATGATTGCATCCGGGAAACCAGCTTCATCCAGCATTTTTCTGACTTTTTTAGAAAGATAAGCCAGATCGCCGCTGTCCATACGGATACCGTAATTGTGCAGTTCCACACCGTTTTCTTTCATTTCGTGGAAAACGCGGATCGCATTTGGAATACCGGATTTTAAAGTATCATAAGTGTCTACCAGCAAAATGCAGGCATTCGGATATAATTCTGCATAAGTTTTGAATGCTGTGTATTCATCCGGAAAACTCATGATCCAGCTATGTGCATGTGTACCTTTGACCGGAATGTTGAAAATCTGTCCGGCAAGTACATTGGAAGTACCACAGCAGCCGCCGATGACAGCAGCGCGGGCACCGTAAATACCGGAATCCGGTCCCTGTGCACGACGCAGACCAAATTCCATGACACCGTCATTCTGTGCTGCATAGCAGACGCGGGCTGCTTTGGTAGCAATCAGACTCTGATGGTTCATGATATTTAAGATAGCGGTTTCTACCAGCTGAGCTTCCATGATCGGAGCCACGACTTTGATAAACGGCTCACGCGGGAAGATGACAGTTCCTTCCGGAATTGCGTAAATGCTGCCGGAAAAACGGAATGTGCTCAAGTATTTTAAAAAGTCCTCATCAAACATGTTAAGACTCTGCAGATAACGGATATCATCTGCGGAGAACTGAAGGTTTTTGATGTATTCAATGACCTGCTCCAGTCCGCATGCAATGGCATAACCGCCACCGCATGGATTTTCGCGGTAAAAAGCATCAAAAACAACTACATCCTGATTCTGGGATTTGAAATATCCCTGCATCATTGTTATTTCGTATAAATCGGTGAGTAGTGTCAGATTTAATGATCTCATAGTATCAGTATGACCAGCTGCTGGTCATTTCCTCCCTATCCAGTTTAAATTAAAAAATAAAAGCATTCGCTGTCTTTGTATATAAGAACAATGCTTTTGACGCAAAAAACGCCTTTTTAACAGTATACTCTTTTTTGAGAAAACTTCCAGTTTTTTTTCTGGTTCTGGGAAGAAAAACGTGTTGACCTGTTAGCGTAGGGTAATATAATATAAGAAAATAGGCAAATTAGAATGATATTAAAAATAAGATGTGCAGTGAATGATTGAACGCAGAATAAGCATTCCCCCGTTTCAAATGTGTAGAGCACTAAGCGGTGGGAAAGCGGATTGTGAATGTCCGCTTTACGTATGAATAAGGAACGTTGATGCATTGTGAATGATTGCAAATATTTGCCTGGTTAGGAAACAAAATGAAAATAACAATAGAGATAAACGGAAATGCAGAAACATTTGCAGGAAACTGGGAAAACCGAACGCTTTTGGAAGTGTTTCAGGAGCTTGGCATCACACAGGTACATGCGCCCTGCGGAGGCAATGGAACCTGCAAAAAATGTCTGGTGAACGTAAATGGAGAAAACGTGCTGTCCTGTCAGACAATGTGTGAAGATGACATGATGGTTATACTGGAAGCGGAGCAGAAAGCAGTGATCGCGGAAACGGGTGACTGTTACCTTTATCCGACAGATCAGACCAACCGCCTGGTGGCAGCTTGTGATATCGGGACGACAACGGTAGTCTGCCATTTGCTGGACGGAAAAACCGGTGTGCGGCTTGGCACGGTCAGCGCACCGAATGCACAGCGAAGTTTTGGGGCAGATGTGATTTCGCGTATTCAGGCGGCAAGAGACTCTGGTCTGCGGAAAATGCAGTTTGCGATCATGAATCAGATCAATCAGATGATCGGGGAACTGATGCAAAAAGCAAAACAGGTCGGCAAAGTGGATCTGCTGGCAGTGGCAGGAAATACGGTGATGGAGCATCTGTTTTGCGGATTGTCCCCGGAAAGCATTGGTGTTGTGCCTTTTGAGCCGTTGTCAAAATTTGGAACTATGATGCAGGGAAGCAGAATCGGAATTAACCGTTGCAATTATGTATACATGATTCCTGCGGTAGCAGGATATGTGGGCGGAGATATTGTAGCGGATCTGATCGCTGCAAAAATGCATACAACGACCAGTCGTACGCTGCTGCTTGATATTGGTACAAATGGTGAGATGGTGCTTGGAACTGCCGGAGATTATGTGTGCTGTGCGACGGCAGCAGGACCGGCTTTTGAGGGGGCAGAGATTACCATGGGAATGCCGGCTGCCACTGGAGCAATTTCAGAAGTCCGGGTGGAAAATGAGCAGATTTGTGTCTCTGTGATTGGTGGCGGAAAGCCAACTGGTATTTGCGGATCGGGTCTGATCGATACTTTGGCAGTCTGCCTTCAGTTAGGATTGATGGATGAAACAGGACTTTTATTTTCTGCCAATGAAGTGTCAGAACCGTGGAACCGATATGTCGGAGAGGACGAAAATGGTATCTGCATCTGTCTGACGGACGAGGTGCGTGTGACACAGGCGGATGTGAGAAAAATTCAACTGGCAAAGGCACCTATCGCCGCTGGAATCCAGATTTTGTTACAAGAAAAAGGCTGGCAAATAAAAGATATTGATCAGGTGATCCTTGCAGGAGGTTTTGGAAGTTACATGCGAAAAGAAAGTGCGGCAGCGATCGGACTGATCCCGAAGGGACTGGTAAGTTGTACCCGTTCAGTGGGAAATGCTGCCGGTGAGGGCTCGGTATCTGCGGCGTTGGCATCAGAGGCAAGAAGGGAACTGGAACAGTTACAGAAACAAATGCGATATGTGGAATTGTCTACGCATGAGGCATTCAGTGATATTTTTATCCGGGAGATGTCGTTTACCAGCAGTTTTTAATATATGAGGAGCGAATAGTTACAAATGAGAGGAATATTATACGGAGTGGGCGTTGGACCGGGTGATCCGGAAATGATGACTTTGAAAGCGGTACGCATGATCCGGGAGGCTGATGTGGTGGCAGTTCCGGGAGAGTGTGCCAAAGATACGGTGGCATATCGGATTGCAGTACAGGCGGTGCCGGAGCTGGAAGCAAAGGAGCTGCTTGCAATTTATATGCCGATGACGCATGATCGGGCAAAAATGCGGGAAAACCATCAAAAAGGAGCAAAACTGCTGGAAAAAATGCTGGATACCGGGAAAAAAGTGGTGTTTTTGACGTTGGGCGATCCGACGATTTATTCTACATTTTCCTATTTACAGAGGATTGTGGAAGTGGATGGCTATGAGACCGGATGTGTCAGCGGAATACCGTCTTTTTGTGCGACTGCAGCGCGGATCAATGAGCCATTGGTGGAGTGGAATGAGGCGTTACATATTGTACCGGCAGTGCATCGGGCAGAGACAGAAACCATCGGCAGCGGAAATTATGTGTTTATGAAGTCTGGCAGGAAGATCGGAAAAGTAAAGGAATTACTGGCACAGACCGGAAAACAGGTTTTTATGGTAGAAAACTGTGGCATGGAGAACGAACATGTTTATTGCAAGATCGAAGAACTGCCGGAGGAAGCAGGATATTATTCCCTGATCATTGCAAAAGAGCAGAATACTGGCAATGAGAAAAGTGATACGAAGGTAAAATGTTGTGACAAAAGTAGGAAGATGGAAGTTGCAGCAGAGCAAAATACAGAGGAAAAACAGAACGATTCAATAAAGTGGAGGGCAGGTCAGATGGCAGAAGAAAAAGAACTGGATGCTCAGATGACAATGGATAATCAGATGACAGAGGTAAAAAAAACAGAGTATGAATTGGATGATCTTGTGGAAAGCACAGAAAAAGAATTGCTGCTTGTAAGTTTTGGTACAAGTTATCTTGAGACATTGGAAAAAACGCTTGGAGAAATTTATCGCTATATGGAAGAACAGTTTCCGGACTATGTAGTGGAGGATGCTTTTACAAGCCAGATGATCATTGACCGTCTGCGAAAAAGAGATGGAATCTTTGTTTCCCATGTGGATGATGCGGTAAAATATGCAGCACAGCATAACGTTCATAATCTGGTGCTTCAACCAACCCATTTAATGGCAGGTCTGGAATATCAGGATTTGCTGGATGCAGTGGAAGAGTATCGCTATTTATTGGAAAATGTGACAATCGGAAAGCCGGTGCTGAGTGCTGAGGAGGATTTTGACCGGATGATCCGGATTTTGACCGACGAGCTGAACGGATACTGTGACGGAAAAACGGCAATCTGTCTGATGGGACATGGCAGTGAGGCGAAAGCAAATGAAGTGTATGATATGTTACAGGAGCGTTTTTGCCAGAACGGTTATACGGACTATCTGGTAGGAACCGTGGAAGCAAAACCGGCGCTGGAAGATCTGGTGCATCGGGTAGAACAAGGCAGTTATGAGCGCGTGGTGCTTGTGCCGTTGATGATGGTAGCCGGAGACCATGCCAATAACGATATGGCAGGTGAGGAGGATGATTCCTGGAAATCAACCTTTGAGGCGATGGGAAAAGAAGTTCTTATTTTGATGCGCGGGTTAGGTGAATTGAAAGGAATTCAGGAACTGATCGCAGATCATGCCAGAGCGGCCATGAAAGAAATTGACCTGTAAGATACAGAAGGATTTGTGCTATACTGTAGGGCAGAAATGAAAAAATGAGAGGATTTATAGAAATGGAATTAAATGCAATGAAAGAACGGGAAGAAATCTGTGATGTATGTCATAAAATGTGGCAGCGCGGGATCGTGGCAGCAAATGACGGAAACGTATCCGTAAAACTGGCGGACGGAACTTTTTTGTGCACTCCTTCCGGCGTGAGCAAAGCGGCGATGACACCGGAGATTCTGGTACATCTGGCAGCAGATGGCAGCGTGATCTCTGCGGCAGAAGGATACAAACCTTCTTCTGAGATGAAAATGCATTTTCGCTGCTATGCAGAGCGGGAAGATGTGAAGGCAGTTGTGCATGCACATCCTCCGGTTGCAACCAGTTATGCATCTATGGGCCGCGCATTGGATGGCTATCAGACCATGGAAAATATTGTAAATCTGGGGGCAGTTCCGGTAGCACCGTATGCACAGCCGTCCACGGACGAAGTACCGGATTCCATTGCTCCGTTTTTACAGGAGCATGATGCGATTTTGCTGGCACATCATGGTGCACTGACGGTTGGAGAAAGTCTGACCAGAGCATATTTCCGCATGGAATCACTGGAAATGTTTGCAAAGACTTCTTTATATATCCATTTGCTTGGCGGCGCACCGGATATGCCAGAGGACAAAATTAATGCACTGATGGATCTGCGCCGGAACGGATATAAGATTCCGGGCAGACATCCGGGTTATGTGAAATATAACAAACCGGAAGAAGAACAATAAGAGCAGTTAGGATGGAGAAAAAATGATACTTCCTGCTGAAATGAGGAAAGGCACAGAGGAAGAATATTTGACTTGTCAGGTTTCGTAAAAATAGAAACTGTGAGTTAAAAATGAAAAAGGGGTGGGAAGAAAGCATGAACAGCAGACAATTGGAGTATTTTCTTGCGGTAGCGCATGAATTGAATTTTACAAAGGCGGCAGAGTCAATGTACGTGTCACAGACAGCAGTCACTCAGCAGATCAAGGCGCTGGAGGAACAGCTTGGTGTCAGTCTGTTTGAACGAACTAAAAAGAAAGTTGTGCTGACTCCGGCAGGAAAGGTGTTTTTGCAGGAAGCCAATTTGCTGTTGAAGCGGATGGAGACTGCGATCGAGCGAACCAGAGAGGCATCCAGTGGTGTTATCGGTTCTTTGGATATTGGTTTTTCCATTGGTATCGGAAATACGGGAATGGCAGAAAAAATTCAGGCATTCAATGAAAAATATCCGAATATTGCAATGAAATTTGTGAATCAGAGTCCATCCATGCTGCTGAAATCTCTGAAAAAAGGGGATTTGGATCTTGTGCTGATGCCGATGTTTGAGGAACGTTATTATAAAGATGTGGTTGTCCGAAAAATCGGTGAGGATCGTATGAATGCGGTATTTCCGCGGACACATATTCTGGCGCAGAAGCAGTACGTGACACGGCGGGATTTAAAGGATGAGAATCTGATCCTTGCCTGTACACCGGACAGTGAGATCGGTGAGGAAAGAAAGATTATCGAAAAATTCTGGAAATGCGGTTATCACCCGAATGTGGTTGCAAAGATCGAAGATGTGGAAACTATTTTGCTGATGCTGTCTGCCAATATGGGTGTGACGATTCTGCCGGCATATTTAACGATTCCAATGCAGACACGCGGGCGTCTGGCAGCGGTTCCTTTTGGCGGACCAGAGGATACGATTGAGATTATTGCGGCATGGCGTCCGGATGCGGACAATCCGTCTCTGGAGAAGATTTTGCCGTTTTTGGAAACGACTCAGAGTGTACAGGGAGAATTGCCAGAAGAATTGTGAGATATTTGCTGGAAATCAGCTTAATGCAGTAGATAAGATAAAACAAAATATGATAGCGACAGAAGAACTGTATGATAGCTGATAGAAAACAGAGGAACGAAAATCTTGTGATCAGAACAGGCAGAATGGTGCATAAAATATGAAAAATGGTCTGGAAAATTATTTTGTGATAAAAGATAATAAAAAAATGCGGTTTGGATACACCACAGGAAGCAGTGCGGCAGCAGCAGCCAAAGCAGCGGCAGAGATGCTTTTTTCAGGAAAGGATGTTCCGGTGGTGGAGTTACTGACTCCGAATGGAATCACGTTGTATCTGGAAGTCCTGGATGCAAAATGTGGTCAGAAATCGTGCTCCTGCGCCATTCAAAAGGATGGCGGTGACGATCCGGATGTGACATCTGGACTGCGTATCTATGCAAATGTGACATTATGTGAGCGACAGGAGGCAGAGGTAATCTGTCAGAAGTATCAGCGGAGTGCAAAAGCAGATCTGCAAGATACATCAAAAGGAGTGGCTGCAGCAGCGGTGGATGGCAAAAAAGACAGACAGCAAGCGTGGATCGAAGAATGTGATAACGATAAGAAACATGTTGCCGTAGTAGGTATTACTGCCGGGGAAGGAGTCGGCATCGTGACACTTCCGGGACTGGAACAGCCCGTCGGTGCACCTGCAATCAACAGGGTGCCACGGGAAATGATTACAAAAGAGGTACAGGCAGTTTGTGAAAAATATCACTATACGGAAGGTGTAGAAGTGTGCATTTCGGTTCCAAATGGAGCTGTGGTGGCAGAGAAAACCTTCAATCCGCGGCTTGGCATCCAGGGCGGCATCTCAATCCTTGGAACCAGTGGCATTGTGGAGCCGATGAGTGAGCAGGCGCTGATTTCCAGCATTCAGGTAGAGATGAAACAGAAAGCTACGGGAGACCGGAAGTATCTGCTGATCGCACCGGGGAATTATGGCTTGCAGTATCTGTCCGGAAATTTTCCGTTTGAGGCAGAGGAAGCGGTAAAATGCAGCAATTATGTCGGACAGACCATTGATTTTGCTGTAAATATGGGCTTAAAAGGTGTTTTGTTTGTGGCTCATATCGGCAAGTTTATCAAAGTGGCAGGCGGAATTATGAATACTCATTCCAGAGAGGCAGATGCCCGGCTGGAGATCATGACAGCATGTGCGTTGCGGGCGGGAGCGGATGCGGATACGGCAAATCGAATCCTTGCGGCAGTAACCACCGATGAGGGATTGAGCATTTTGAAAGAAACACCATACTGGGCACAGACGATGCAGATCATCACAGAAAAAGTGGAATATTATCTGAATCACCGGGCACAGAAACGGCTTGAAATCGGAGCGGTGCTGTACAGCAATGCACATGGAGAACTTGGGAGAACGTCTCTGGTGGAAAAATTACTGGAACAGTTGCAGCAACAAAAGTTATAAAATAGATAACAGGAGAAAAAGCATGGTTTATTTTGTTGGAGCAGGAAGTGGTGCGGCAGATCTGATCACCGTACGAGGAAAAAATCTTCTGGAACGGGCGGATGTGATCATTTATGCGGGATCACTGGTTAATCCTGAACTTTTGGACTATAAAAAAGAAGGATGTATGGTTTTTAACAGTGCCACGATGACACTGGAGGAAGTACTGGAAGTGATGGAAAAAGCGGAAGCAGCGGGAAAAATGACGGTTCGTTTGCATACAGGTGATCCATGTATTTACGGCGCGATTCGTGAACAGATGGATCGACTGGATGAAAAAGGGATTGCCTACGCGAGCTGTCCGGGTGTCAGTGCTTTTTGCGGTGCGGCTTCCGCATTAAATCTGGAATATACACTGCCGGGTGTTTCCCAGAGTGCGATCATCACCCGCATGGCGGGACGGACACCGGTTCCGGAACGGGAGAGCATTGCTTCTTTTGCGGCGCATCAGGCAACGATGGTTGTTTTTCTGAGCACTGGATTGTTGGAGGAACTTTCCGGAGAGCTGATCGCAGGCGGTTATACGGCAGAAACTCCGGCAGCGATTGTATACAAGGCAACCTGGAAGGAAGAAGAAAAATATATCTGTACGGTGGGAACACTGGCACAGACCGCGAAGGAGCATAACATTACGAAAACGGCGTTAATGATCATCGGAGAAGCAGTTACCCATAGTAATTATGCCAGATCAGAACTGTACAATCCGAATTTTTCTACCGAATACCGGAAAGCAAAAAGTGAAATTAGTCCAAATGAAGTCAAGGAAAAATAGAACTTGGCAGAAATGATGTTAAGTAGAATCGTTGAGTCAAATGAGAGTAAAACGTGGAGATAGCATGGATATTGTCAGAATTATTTCTTTTACAGAAAACGGATATCAGCTGTCCTGTAAAATGAAGGATTGTTTGCAGGAGCGGGGAGAAGTTTTTTTATATAGTGGTAAAAAGCAGGTTGCGGAGCGGCATGCGGAGGTTTGCGCAGTGGCTGATGGCTTGAAAAAATGGTGTGGTGAAGTTTTTGAACAGTCGGAAGTGCTGATTTTTATTGGCGCATGCGGTATTGCTGTGCGGACCATCGCACCGTTTGTAAACAATAAATGTACGGATCCGGCAGTTTTGGTGGCAGATGAACAGGGAAAACATATTATTTCGTTATTGTCCGGACATCTGGGCGGTGGAAATGAGTGGACGTTGTTTTTGACACAGAAGCTGCAGGCAGATCCGGTGCTCACCACGGCTTCGGATGTGAATGAACGTCTGGCTGTGGATGTGTGGGCAAAGCAGCAGGGATGGCAGATCGCAGACCTGACACTGGCAAAACATGCGGCGGCAGCGATTGTAGCCGGAGAAAAATTACCGTTTTATGTAGAAGATATACAGATAGAAAACCTGCCAAAAGAATTAAATTTATCCTCATCGAAAGATTCTTTTCAGGGAGTGATCAAAAGAAGGGCAGCGGAACCGATTGCAGGAATCGTTGTTTCGGTATACGATCACTGGCAGAAAAACGTACTTCGGTTTGTTCCCAAACGGGTGATTCTTGGCATCGGCTGCCGGAAAGGTAAAGATCCGGTAGAATTGGAAATGCAGGTGCGGCAGGTGTTGGAAAACTATCACGTTGCCCAGGAGAGTATTGCAAAACTGGTTTCCATTGATCTGAAAGCAGAAGAAGCAGGAATTTTGCGGTTGGCAGAATTATGGAAGCTTCCTTTTGAAACGTTTTCGACAGAGGAATTGCAGCAGGTTCCGGGAACCTTTGTGGAGTCGAAATTTGTGAAGAAAACGACAGGAGTCGGAAATGTGTGTGAACGCGCGGCAGTAGCAGCATTGCCAGAGGAAGCGCAGAAGCAACCATGCTGGATCTGCCATAAACAGGCAGAAAATGGCGTGACAGTGGCAATGATCGCATTACTGTTGTAATAGGAAACACTATTATAGTTTTATTGATGGAGAGGAAACAACATTGAAGAAGATATATGTAGTAGGAATTGGACCGGGCGCTTATGAACAGATGACGATCCGTGCAGTGAAAGTACTGGAAAACTGTGAGGTCATCATCGGTTATACGGTGTATGTGAATCTGGTGCGGGAGCACTTTGCAGGAAAGGAATTCTTAACCACACCGATGAAACAGGAAGTGGAGCGCTGCCGTATGGCATTTGAGACTGCCAATGCTGGAAAAAAAACAGCGATGATTTGCAGCGGAGATGCCGGTGTGTACGGTATGAGCGGTCTGATGCTGGAAATCGGAGAAGAATATCCGGAGGTAGAAGTGGAATGCGTGCCGGGAGTGACAGCAGCGATCGGCGGAGCTTCCGTACTTGGCGCACCGCTGATCCATGATTTTGCGGTGATCAGTCTCAGTGACCTTCTGACTCCATGGGAGAAAATTGAAAAACGCCTGCTGGCAGCGGCGGAAGCAGATTTTGTTATCTGTCTGTACAATCCGTCCAGCAAAAAGCGGCATGATTACCTGCAGAAAGCCTGTGATCTGATCCTGAAATATCAACCGGAAAGTCTGGTCTGTGCGACGGTAAGTAATATTGGCAGGGAAGGCGAACAGAAGCATATTTATACGCTGGGAGAACTTCGAAATGCAAAAGTGGATATGTTTACGACTGTATTTATTGGTAATTCCCAGACAAAAGAGATGAATGGGGCAATGGTGACTCCAAGAGGATATGGGATATGAAAAAACATGTGGAATACCTGATTTTTGCCGGAACAAGCGAAGGACGGAAGCTGGCAGAATTTTTGCAGGATCATCAGATCTGTGCGGAGATCTGTGTGGCAACCGAATATGGAGAAGAATTGCTTGCGGCAACGGATTATATTCAGGTGCATACCGGCAGAATGACGGAACCAGAAATGGAAAACTACATACAGGAACGGTTCGGAGCGTCTTTTCGGGCAGTAATCGATGCCACACATCCACATGCGGCAGAAGTGACGAAAAATATTCGGACTGCCTGTGAAAAAACAGGGATGCGTTATGTGCGTCTGCTACGTGGACAGATTGATTTATCTGCATTTTCGGATCTGGTGACATTTCCGGATTGTGAATCAGCAGCAGAATGGCTGGAAACACAGAGTGGGCGGATTTTTCTGACAACGGGAATGAAAGAGTTGCCGATGGTAGCAGAGCGGATTTCTGACAGGGAGCGCTTGTATGCAAGGGTACTTCCACAGCCGGAGATTTTTCCTTTGGCAGAAGCACTTGGATTAAGTAAAAAGCAGTTGATCTGTATGCAGGGACCGTTTTCCAAGGAGCTGAATGTGGCAATGCTGCGGGAAGTGCAGGCAAAGTTTCTGCTGACAAAGGAATCCGGAAGTGCAGGTGGTTTTGCACAGAAAGCGGAGGCAGCGAAAGAAGCCGGAGCAGTTTGTGTAGTTATCCGCCGTCCGGTGCAGGAACAGGGATTTTCATTGGTGGAGATTCAGGAGCAGATATTAAGTGCACGAGAGACTGTTTTCAATCTGAAGAATAAAGTGCAAAAAGATCAAGGAAAAGAAACTTGTCATGCAGATGAGGCACATGCAGAGAAAGATAACAGTTTAAATGTTTCAGAAGCAGTTGAAAAAGTTAAAAAGTTAAGTAGCTGCAAACTGGGAAAAAAGGCAGAGACACGCAGAAAAGTGACGCTGCTTGGCATTGGAATGGGTGCAACAGAAAACATGACAGTGGAGGGTGTTCGCGCCTGCAATCAGGCAGACTGTATTATTGGGGCAAAGCGTATGCTGACAACGGTGGAGCAGGTTTTAGATACCGAAAAACCGATGGTACCTATGTACTTAAGTCAGCAGATTGTGGAGTATATCCACTCACATGAGGAATATGGCAACATCGTGATTGCTCTGTCCGGAGATGTTGGGTTTTACAGTGGTGCAAAGAAGCTGGTGGACGCGCTGCCGGAAATGGAGGTTCAGCTGCTTTGTGGCATTTCCAGTGCAGTGTATTTTGCATCAAAACTGCATACATCCTGGGACGATATGAAACTAATGAGTATACATGGACGAAGGGCAAATATTATTGCGGCGCTGAGCAGAAATGAAAAAGTGTTTACGCTGGCTTCCGGAGCTGAGAGCATTCGTCAGCTTGCTACTGAACTGGTGGATTATGGTTTGGGTCAGGTTACAATGTCAGTAGGAACAGATCTCAGTTATCCGCAGGAACAGATTACAACGGCGGCACCGGAACAGTTTCTGGATTATCAGACGGAGGGTGTCAGTGTGGCACTGCTTCAGAAACAGTCCGCGGATGATTTGGTGGTAACGCATGGTATTACGGACGAAGAATTTATCAGAGGAAAAGTCCCGATGACAAAAGAGGAAGTGCGAAGTATTTCCGTGTCAAAAATGCAGCTTCGCCGGGATTCTGTTGTGTATGATATCGGTGCCGGAACCGGTTCTGTTTCTATCGAAATGGCGCGGATGATCCCGGAAGGCTGCGTGTATGCCATAGAACAAAAAGACGAGGCGGTGGAGCTGATCCGGGAAAATCAGAAAAAGTTTCAGATCTCGAATGTACAGATCGTGTATGGAAAAGCGCCGGAGGCAATGCAGGGACTGGAAGTGCCAACCCACGCATTTTTGGGCGGAACCTGTGGAAATATGCGGGAGATTATCACAAAATTGCGGACATTAAATCCACAGATCCGTATTGTGATCAACTGTATTGCACTGGAATCGCTGGCAGAAATCACAGGACTGCTTCAGAAACTGGAAATCAAAGATGCAGAGATCACAGCGGTTACGATCGCAAAATCAAAGCTTCTGGGACATTATCATATGATGATGGGACAAAATCCGGTGTATGTGATTGCTTTTGGAGGAAAAAACATATGAAGATACCACGTATTATGCTGGCAGCGCCGGCAAGCGGAAGTGGAAAAACACTGATCACCTGTGGTTTACTGCAGGCGTTCAAAAACAGAGGTCTGCACCCGGTGTCTTTTAAATGTGGACCGGACTATATCGATCCATTGTTTCATACACAGGTGCTTGGCATTCCTTCCAGAAATCTGGATTCTTATTTTACCGGTCGGGAGCTGACCAAGGCACTGTTTTGCAAAAATGCGGCACAGGCAGATCTGGCAGTCGTGGAAGGTGTTATGGGATTTTATGACGGTGTGGCAGGGATTACAACACAGGCTTCGTCATGGAATCTGGCAGATATTACGGACACACCGGTGATTCTGGTGGTAAATATGCGTGGAATGAGCCGGTCTGTGGTGGCACTGATCCGGGGATTTTTGCAGATGGAGAAACAGTCTCATATCTGTGGAGTGATCTTAAATCAGACGTCAGAGGTGATGTGTGAGGATCTGCGTCCGCTGATTGAAGAAAATTGTAAGATCCCGGTGCTTGGATACGTGCCAAAGGTGACAGAATGTGTCATCGAAAGCCGTCATCTGGGATTGGTGACACCGGCAGAAATGACGGATCTGCAGGAGCGGATTGAAAAACTGGCAGAAATTCTGGAAAAAACGCTGGATCTGGAAAAAATTTTAACAGTGGCAGCAGGTGCGCCCATGCTGCAGGAACAGCGTATGGAAGATTTTTACCCGGAGCTGCAGGTAACGGCAACGGAGAACTGCAAAAAAAGCGGAAAGGAACAGAATCAAAGTCAGGCGCAGCATCCGGTTCGCATCGGAGTCGCCAGAGATGAAGCGTTTTGTTTTTATTATGAAGATAATCTGGATCTGCTAAGAGCGATGGGAGCACAGATCGTTCCTTTTTCCCCATTGCATGATGCAAAATTGCCGGAGAATCTGCATGGATTGTTGATCGGCGGTGGTTATCCGGAATTGTATGCAAAGCAGCTCAGTGAAAATGAGACAATGAAAGAGAGTATTCGCGGTCAGATTGACGCTGGCATGCCGTATCTGGCAGAGTGTGGTGGTTTTATGTATCTGCATGAGACGATGGAGGATATGAAAAAAGAGCGCTGGCAGATGGTTGGCGTTTTGTCAGGACATGCGTTTTATACCGGAAAACTGGGGCGGTTTGGTTATGTGGAGCTGACGGCGCAAAAAGTGCAGATTTTAGGAGAAGCGGGAGAGACAATCCGCGCCCATGAATTTCACTATTTTGACAGCAGTGAAAACGGCGATGCGTTCCGGGCGCAAAAGCCACGGCGGAAGCGCGGATGGGATTGTATGCAGGCATCTGGGACGCATGCGGCAGGATTTCCGCATCTGTATTATTATTCTAATCCGTCATTTGCAGCAAATTTTGTGAAAGCATGCAGAAAATGGGAGGAAAGAACATGACACTGGAAGAAACGATACGCCGGATCAGATCGGTGGATCAGAAAGCAAAAGAAGATGCAAAAGCGCACTGGGATGGTCTTGGAAAACCGCTGGGAAGTCTTGGACGGTTGGAGGATGTGATTGTTCAGATTGCTGGAATTCAGCGTACGCCGCAGATTCATATTGAAAAAAAAGCACTGGTGATCATGTGCGCGGACAATGGCGTGGTGGAAGAAGGTGTCACCCAGTGCGGACAGGAAGTGACTGCTTCCGTGGCAGAGAATTTTCTGGATGAAAAATCCTGCGTGGCGATCATGTGCAAACGTGCGGGAGCAGGCATTTATCCAGTGGATATCGGAATGGCAGTAGATACGCCAAGGATAGAAAAACGAAAAGTTGCTTATGGAACGAAAAACATGACAAAAGAGCCGGCAATGACCAGAGCGCAGGCAGTTGCCACCATTGAGGCGGGCATTGCCAAGGCACAGGAATTAAAAAATCTGGGATATGAACTGCTTGCAACCGGAGAAATGGGAATCGGAAATACAACGACCAGCAGTGCCATGACAGCGGTTTTTCTGGGGATGGAGCCGGAAAGGGTGACCGGGCGCGGTGCGGGATTATCCGGTGCCGGTCTGAAACGGAAAGTGCGGGCAATCTGGCGGGCAATTTCTCTGCATGAGCCGGATGCATCAGATCCGTTGGACGTACTTTCCAAAGTGGGAGGATTTGACATTGCCGGAATGTGTGGCTTGTTCCTTGGCGGTGCGGCGCTTCAGATGCCGGTAATCATGGATGGATTTATTTCACAGGTGGCAGCACTGACGGCAGTGCGTCTGGTACCGGAATGTGCAGATTATATTCTGGCATCCCACATATCACAGGAGCCGGGGGCTGATATTTTGTTGCATGCGCTGCATAAAGAAGCATTTTTGACCTGTGAAATGCGTCTGGGTGAGGGCAGCGGTGCAGTGGCAATTTTCCCACTGCTGGATTTTGCGTCAGATATTTATCATAAAATGAGTACGTTTGCACAGATAGAGGTTGAAGCATATCAACCATTGGATTAAAATAAGTAAGTTATCGTGAAATAATAAAAAAAGAAATGGACGGAAGAATGCGATGATTATACTGGTAACCGGAGGCAGTGGCAGTGGAAAATCGGAATTTGCGGAAAACTGCTGTATGAAACTGCCCGCAGTGGAAAAACGATATATTGCAACGATGCAGGCGTACGATGAGGAAAGTCGGGCGCGGATTCGCAAACATCAGAATGCCCGCAGCGGAAAAGGTTTTTCGACTGTCGAACAGGGAACACATCTGGAAGATGTTTCACTCCAAAAAGGATGCACGGCATTGCTGGAGTGTATGTCAAATCTGGTGGCGAATGAAATGTTTGCACCGGAAGGACGCAGCGAAGGATGCAAAGAATTAATTTTGCAGGGAATCCGTCATCTGGCAGCAGAGGCGAAACATCTGGTGATCGTCAGCAATAATATTTTTGAAGATGGCATGGAATATGATTCCGGTACGAAGGCGTATATGCGGATTCTGGGTGAAATCAATCAGGAAGTGGCAGTGCTGGCAGATCAGGTGTATGAGGTGGTCTGTGGCATTCCGATTATGATAAAAGGTAGTAACTTTGGAAGTGAGCGTTTACCGGCTCTCAATAAGGAGTTGTAATAAATCGTAAGGCATCTTTTGCCCCCAACATCAACGTTATAGAAAAATAATCAAAAGAAATAAAAACAGAAAGAGACAGCGTATAGTTATGAAATGTCTGGAAAGTCTGATCGTGGCATTTTCCATGTATTCTAAAATACCAATGCCACAGATTACATGGACAAAAGAAAATATGAAAAATACATTGTGCTATTTTCCAGTGATCGGTGCAGTGATCGGCGCACTTTTGTGGTTCTGGTATTGGTTGTGCGGGATTGCAGGATTTGGCGTGATGTTACAGGCGGCAGTAGCAGTTCTGATTCCGGTGCTGGTAACAGGCGGAATTCATATGGATGGTTTTTTGGATACTTCCGATGCATTAAGCTCCTGGCAGACGACAGAGCGTCGGCTTGAAATTTTAAAAGATCCGCATACCGGGGCGTTTGCAATCATTGCATGTTGTAGTTATTTCCTGGCAGCATTTGGCATCTGGACAGAAGCAAAACTGCCGGATATCGGCATTCTTGCCATTGGTTTTATCTTAAGCCGTACCTTGAGTGGCTTTGGTGTATGCAAGTTTCCCTGCGCGAAAAAGAGCGGTCTGGCAGCAACTTTTGCAGAGGCGGCGGACCGGAAACGATGTACCATTGTACTGATTACAGAGATGATTCTTTGTATGGCAGCAATGATCTGGCTTGATCCGCTGCGCGGTGCGTTTGCCTGTGTGGCAGCAGTGCTGGTGTGTCTGGGATGCAGAAGGTTGTCAATGCAGAAGTTTGGTGGAATCACAGGCGATACGCAGGGATTTTTTCTGCAGGTATGCGAATTGGTGATGGCATTTGTGGTAATCTTGATTCCATAAAAAGTCAAAATATTTGCTGACATGGTAACAGTGACCGGATTTGTGATGATTTTATAAAATAAAGCAAAATAGACGGGATGAGAATGATACCTGTGTTTATAGGCAGTAAGCAAACAAAATAGAAATATGCATTTTATAAAAAGGGGAGAATGCACATGATTTTAATTATTGGCGGCGCATATCAGGGAAAGATGACGTTTGCAGAACAGCTTCTGAAAGAACAGAAGAAAAACGGAAAAGCAGGAAGTATTTTCCCACAGTTTCATATGTGGGTAAAGGCGCATATGAAGGCGGATGCGAATGACAGAATAAATGAAAATGTAAATTCAAATGAGAAAAATGATAAGTTAGAAAAGGAGTTGCGGGAAAAACTGGCACAGGAGCCGGATATGATCATTGTAAGCAATGAACTTGGCTGTGGCGTTGTGCCGATGGATGCTTTTGACCGGGCATGGCGGGAGCGTACCGGACGCCTGACCTGTGCACTGGCGGTGCAGGCGGAGGCGGTATATCGCGTGACCTGCGGCATCGGAACCCGTATCAAATAGACAGATGACAGAAATAATTGTTGGAACCCTGATCGTGGGCTATGTGTTGGATCTGATTTTTGGCGATCCCCATGGGATGTGGCACCCGATCTGCTTTATCGGAAATATGATTTCATTTTTTGAACGCAGGTTGCAAAGCGACTGCGTTTATGAGCAAGTAGCGAAAGCGGATTGCGAACGTCCGCTTTACGAAAGAATCCGGGGAAGCAAAAAGGAGCAGAAACAAAAACAACTGGATACAACCAATATGAATGAAAGAAAAATGGATGGTTGTGATAAAAACAGTGAGTCAGAAGTATTTCATGAACCCAAAAAGGAGCTGGCAGGCGGCGTGCTGCTTGTTATTTGTGTGCTGACAATTTCCACCGCGATTCCCCTGGTGATTTTGCTGGTGTGTTACCGAATCTGCTTCTGGCTTGGATTTGCAGTACAGTCTTATATGTGCTACACCATTCTGGCAACGAAGTCGCTAAAGACGGAGAGCATGAAAGTGGCAGAGGCGTTGCAGACAGATGGACTGGAGGCCGGAAGAAAAGCCGTTTCCATGATTGTCGGACGGGATACACAGAATCTGACCGAAACCGGTGTGGTGAAAGCAGCAGTGGAAACCGTTGCGGAAAATACATCAGACGGAATTCTGGCGCCGATGTTTTACATGGCAATCGGCGGTCCGGTGCTTGGCTATTTTTACAAAGCAGTCAATACCATGGATTCCATGGTGGGGTATAAAAATGACAAATACCTGTATTTTGGCAGGGCAGCGGCAAAATTTGATGATGTGATGAATTTTATCCCGGCAAGATTGTCGGCACTTCTGATGATACTTGCAGCGCCGCTGGTAAAATTAGACGGTGCATCTGCATGGAAGATCTTTAAGCGGGACAGGCTCAATCATGCAAGTCCGAACTCTGCGCAGACAGAGGCAGTGATGGCAGGTGCCTTACAGGTGCAGCTTGCAGGAGATGCCTGGTATTTTGGAAAAAAACATGAGAAACCGACGATCGGCGATGCAGTGCGAACGGTGGAAATCGAAGATATTGCAAGGGCAAATAAGCTGCTGTATGCGGCAAGCCTGCTTGGAATGCTCCTGTTTTGCGGCATAAGGATCGCAGTTTGGCTTGGAATCAAAATGGTGTTGTAGATGATCGTATTTTGAACGCAGGTCGCAAAGCGACTGCGTTCATGAGCAAGTAGCGAAAGCGGATTGCGAATGTCCGCTTTACATGAATACAGGCATTTGCAATATATAAATAAATATGTCAGAGTAAATGAAATTATGGAAGCAAAGGATAAGCAATAAGGCAAAAGTGGAAATTCAGGAGGTGAGTGAATGCACAGACATGGCGGAGATATTTACCGCAATCAAAATAAAATCGATTATTCGGCAAATATCAATTTCCTTGGTATGCCGCAGGCAGTATGTCAGGCGGCAAAGGATGCCATTGATGATGCCGTTCACTATCCGGATTCGTTTTGTGAGGCGTTAAAGCAGGCGATTGCCGAAAAAGAAGGAGTTCCAACGGAGTGGATTTTCTGTGGAAATGGTGCGGCAGATGTGATCTTTACGCTGATGCTGGCAGAAAAGCCAAAAGAAGCATTGCTGCCAATCCCATCTTTTTATGAGTATCGTCAGGCGTTAGAGAGTGTTGCATGTCAGATTCGGACACATTTATTATTGGCGGAACATCAGTTTTGCGTACAACGGGATGTTTTAGAAGCATTGAAGAAACGACCGGATCTGCTGATCTTGTGCAATCCGAATAATCCTACCGGTCAGTTACTGGATCAGGAACTGTCGGATGAAATTGCAGTTCAGTGTCAGAGACAGGGAACGCGGCTTTTGATGGATGAATGCTTTTCAGATTTTCTGGAAGATGCAGAAAAGCATACGTTGTTGCCACAGTTGGCAGAGAATCCACAGATTTTTATCCTTCGGGCATTTACCAAAATGTATGGCATGGCAGGACTCAGGCTTGGATACGGCATTTGCAGTGATGTGGCATTGATCCGGCGCATGGAAGCAGTATCGCAGCCATGGAATGTGTCAGTTCCGGCGCAGGCGGCAGGAATCGCAGCTGTAAAAGAGATTGCATTTGCGGAAAAAAGCAGAGCACTGATCGTAGAGCAGAAAGCATATTTGCTGGAAGGCTTGCGAAAAGCCGGTGTGGAGGTATTTGGCTTTGCAGCAAATTATATATTTTTCCGGGCAGAAGCAGGACTGGAGAAAGCCATGCGGGAGGCAGGTTTTCTGATCCGGGATTGTGGAAATTTTGACGGACTGACGGAAGGGTATTACCGGATCGCAGTGCGCGGACGGGAAGAAAATGAGAAATTTTTAAATACATTGAATCGTGTGTTAGGTAAGATGTAATGCGAAAGAGATGTGGTTCTAAAAGCAACAGATTACCAAGAAACAGAGACAGACAGAAAGTAGATAGCATAGAATCTGGAATTACGAAATTCAGATGAGATAGAGGCAGATCAGGAGAAAAGGACGCAAAAACATATGGCAAAATCAATCATGATACAGGGCACCATGTCAAATGTGGGAAAAAGTCTGCTGGCAGCGGGTTTGTGTCGGATTTTTAAACAGGATGGCTACCGGGTGGCACCTTTTAAATCCCAGAACATGGCATTAAATTCATACATTACTTCCGAAGGACTGGAAATGGGACGGGCACAGGTGATGCAGGCGGAAGCGGCAGGGATAGAACCGTCCGTTCTGATGAATCCGATCCTGCTTAAACCGACCAATGATGTGGGTTCTCAGGTGATTGTCAACGGAGAAGTGCTTGCAACGATGCGGGCAAAGGATTATTTTAAATACAAAAAGACACTGATTCCGGATATTATGAAAGCCTATCATACGCTGGAGGAGCAGTCAGATATCATTGTGATCGAAGGCGCTGGTTCTCCGGCAGAGATTAATCTGAAAAGTGATGATATTGTAAATATGGGAATGGCAAAGATGGCAAAATCGCCAGTGCTTTTAGTGGGTGATATTGATCGTGGCGGAGTGTTTGCACAGCTTGCCGGAACCATGATGCTTCTGGAAGAAGAGGAAAAACAGCTGGTCAAAGGTCTGATCATCAACAAATTTCGGGGAGACAAGACGATTCTTGATCCGGGTATCGTTATGTTGGAGGAGCTTTGCCATCGGTCGGTGGTGGGTGTAACGCCATATATGGATATTGATGTGGAAGATGAAGACAGCTTAAGCGAACGGATGAGTAACGAAAAAGCAGTTGGTCAGATTGACCTTGCGGTGGTTCAGCTGCCGCGTATTTCCAATTTTACCGATTTTAATATATTTGAGAGTATTCCGGGTGTATCGGTGCGTTATGTGAAACGGGCGTCACAGCTTGGAAATCCGGATCTGATCCTGCTTCCGGGTACGAAAAATACTATGAGTGATCTGGCGTGGATGCGTCAGTCCGGCATGGAAGCAGCAGTGTTAAAGGCACATGCGGCAGGATGTCCGATTTTTGGTATCTGTGGCGGTTATCAGATGCTGGGCGAAGAACTTTCTGATCCATCCGGTGTGGAAGAAGGTGGAACCATGCGTGGAATGGGACTGCTTCCGATGCACACATTTTTTACGGAAGAAAAAACAAGAACCAGAGTGAACGGACAGTTTTTGCAGGTAAAAGGAGATCTGTCGGGACTCTCAGGGGCTGCTTTTTCAGGGTATGAGATTCATATGGGGCAGAGTGTTTCTGATGGAAATCTGTCGATGCTGACAAAAATCAGTGATCATTGCAATCATGCGGATCATACTTACGACGGGATTGCGGACAGCGGATCAAAGACACTGTCACAGAACAACGGCGCGATGGAAAAATGTGAAGGTGCCATGGCTGAAAATGTGTATGGTTCTTATGTCCATGGCATTTTTGATGCGCAGGAAGTGGTCAATGCTGTTGTGAAGGCGCTGGCAGAGAAAAAAGGGATTGATCCGGCAGGACTGGCGCAGATGGATTATGCGGCATACAAGGAAACACAGTACGATAAGATGGCGGATATTTTGCGGAAATATCTGGATATGGAGCAGATTTACCGGATTCTGGATGAAGGTGTCTGATTATCATGGAGGACAAAAAAGTGGCAGAAAGTTGTGTACATATTTATACCGGTGACGGAAAGGGAAAGACCACCGCGGCGGTAGGGCTGGCGGTGCGGTTTGCCGGAAACGGCGGAAAAGTGCTGTTTACCCAGTTTTTAAAAGATGGTACTTCTTCAGAACTTCGAATTTTAAAACAGATTCCGGAGATTACCGTTTATTCTGCAGAAAAAAACTTCGGTTTTACGTTTCGGATGGATGAAGAAACAAAGCAGCAGGCGCGGGCATACTATGACCACTATCTGGCAGAAGCGCTTCGACGCGCGGCAGAGGAATCATATGGCCTGTTGATTCTGGATGAAATTGCTGCGGCATATCGGACAGAATTGATCGATCGGGAACGTTTACTTACATTCCTGGAAGAACGCCCACAGAATCTGGAAGTTGTTTTGACCGGACGCGATCTGGCAGAGGAACTGCTGTCATATGCGGATTATGTCTCAGAGGTTCGAAAAATAAAACATCCATTTGAACGCGGGATTACCGCCAGAGAGGGCATTGAATACTGAGATAAAAATACATTTAGATGAAAGCTGTCTGCTGTATCAAGGGGGCAGTGAACAACAATGTATTGCAGTATTACATTGGAAAGATAATAGAAAGATACGTTATTTGAGATAGAGAAAAAAGGAGCAGCGGAAAACACCATGGAGTTTGAACATGTAAAACCAATGGATATTGAAAAAAGAAGCATGGAGATCATCGGGCAGGAACTGAAAGAAAAAGGAATTACATTGCCGGCGGACAAGGAGCACATTATCAAACGTGTGATCCATACAACGGCAGATTTTGAATATGCGGATACCCTTACTTTTTCGGAACATGCGGTGGAATCGGCAAAGGAAGCGCTTCGGGCAGGTGCAACGATTGTAACAGATACGAAAATGGCATGGTCCGGCATCAATAAACGGACATTGGAGAATCTGCATGGAAAAGCCTGCAATTTTATCTCAGATGAAGATGTAGCGAAGACGGCAAGACAGCATGGATCTACCCGCTCCGCAGCTAGTATGGATAAGGCAGCATCCCTTCCGGGACCGTTGATTTTTGCCATCGGAAATGCGCCGACAGCATTGATCCGTCTACATGAGCTGATCGAAGAAGGAAAAATTGCACCGGCATTGATCATCGGTGTTCCGGTTGGTTTTGTCAACGTTGTGCAGGCAAAGGAACTGATCATGGAAACGAATGTGCCTTATATCATTGCAAGAGGCAGAAAAGGCGGAAGCAACGTGGCAGCAGCGATCTGCAACGCATTATTATATGATCTTGACAGCAGCAGAGGAATGAAAAAATCATGATAAACATACAGATGATAGGAATCGATCACAGCAGAGCATCTGTGGAAGAAAGGGAATTATTTTCTTTTACAAAGACAAAACAAAAAGAACTGATGGAGGCAGTCGTCCGGCAGCAAGGCGTGGACGGCTGCGTGTTGCTGTCTACCTGTAACCGGATGGAACTGTATGTGTCATTGGATGAAAAGGCAGAGACGGATCTTTACCGAATTATCTGCCACTGTAAACAGATTTCCGGAGAAGAGGAAAAACGGCTGCGGGAATTTTTTACAGTGCGAAACGGAGAAGAAGCAGTGCGGCATTTATTTTTGCTGACTGCGGGACTGAAGTCCAAAATCATCGGGGAAGATCAGATCCTGACGCAGGTAGGCGATGCACTGGAATTTGCCCGAAGCGGTGAATTTGCGGATACGGTGTTAAAAACGCTGTTTCGTATGGCAGTGACCGCAGGAAAAAAAATAAAAACGCAGGTGGCAATCCCAAAAGGAAACACATCAGCAATCGATGCGGCATTGACGCAGCTTGAAAGACAGGGTTATCAATTTGCAGGAGAAAACTGTCTGGTGATTGGAAATGGTGAAATGGGGCGGCTGACGGCGTGCGCCTTTCAGGAGCGGGGCGCGAATGTGACGGTAACGGTTCGGCAGTATCACAGCGGAGAAGTGCGGATTCCGGAAGGCTGTGCCCGGATCCATTACGGCGAGCGTTATCATAAAATTCCGGAATGCAGATATGTGGTGTCAGCGACGGCAAGCCCAAATGTGACCTTAGAGCGTACAGAAATGGAAAAATGGAATCCGGATTATCGGGTTACTTTTGTTGATTTGGCGGTTCCAAGGGATATTGATACTGCAATCCGGGAGCTTTCATGGGCAGAAGTCTATGATATTGATGATTTTCAGGGCGGCATCGGCTTGTCCGGGCGGCAGCAGGAACAGTTACAGGCGGCAAATCTGCTGGCGGAAGAAGAACTGGCAGCATTTGTCTCCTGGTATGAATGTCGGGATATGGTGCCGCAGATTCAAAAATTTGGTGCACTGGCAGCGCAGGATGTGAGCTGGCGTATGGGAAGAACGTTTCAGCAGATGAAACTGGAGGCCAGTCAGTGCAGACAATTGGCAGATGCCGTGGAGCAGACATCACAGAAAGTATTTCAGAAGATCTTGTTTGGGCTGAGAGATCATGCAGACACAGATGTGATGCGGGAGTGTCTGGAAGCACTGGAAAAAGTTTGGAAAGAGGAGTAAAAAGGAGTAGAAAAGGGATGGATCACAGATATTTTCCATTTTTTGTAGATATCACAGGAAAAAAAGTATTGCAGGTAGGAGCAGGAAACATTGCTCTGCGCAGAATAGAAAGTCTGCTGCGGTTTGGCGCAGATGTGACAGTGGCTGCATCGGAGATTCGGATGGAATTTTTGCAGTTACAGCAAAGGTATGGCAGAAAGCGGCTGGAGCTGATCCGCAGTCCTTTCATGCATGGCATGACCAGAGGATATGAGCTGGTGCTGACAGCGACAGGGGATACGCAGACGGACCGGGAAGTCTGGGAAGAATGTAAAAAGCATCGCATCTGGGTAAATGTGGCATCTGATCAGGCACTGTGTGATTTTCGGTTTCCGGCGCTGATAGAACAGGAGGGTATTGTTGCGGGGGTTAATTCCTGCGATAACGATCATGGAAAAGTGCGGGAAGTAAGTGCGAAGATTCGGGAAGCACTTGGGACAGTAGATTATAATCTTAACTGAGAAAATATTGATTTTTATAAAATTTTACAAAGCAGAATGCATTTTACAGTTGAATTGCAAAGAAGCATTGGAGAATGATTGATTCGGTGGAAACTTAAGCATGTGTGGAGGAATAGCAGTGAAAAAAATTCGAATCGGAAGCAGAGAGAGCCGTCTGGCTGTGATTCAAAGCGAGATGGTGATGGATTATATCAAAAATCAGTGCCCGGAATACGAGCCGGAGCTTGTTACCATGAAAACAACCGGTGACAAAATCCTGGATCGTACATTGGATAAGATTGGCGGAAAAGGGCTGTTTGTGAAGGAACTGGATGCGGCATTGCTGGATGGACGCAGTGATCTGTCGGTACACAGTCTGAAAGATATGCCGGCAGAGATTCCGGAAGAACTGCCGCTGATCGGTTTTTCAATGCGGGAAGATCCGCGGGATGTACTGGTATTGCCAGAAGGTGTAACGGAACTGGATTTTTCCAAACCAGTGGGATGTTCAAGCCAGCGCCGCATGCTGCAGTTTCAGAAACTGTATCCACAGGCAGTCTTTGCACCGATCCGCGGGAATGTACAGACACGTTTGGCAAAACTTGATTCTGGGGAATTCTCTGCAACGATTCTGGCAGCAGCAGGATTAAAACGACTGGGGTTGGAAAACAGGATTACCAGGTATTTTTCGGTAGAAGAAATGATTCCGGCTGCCGGGCAGGGCGTGTTGGCGCTGCAGGGACGTGCCGGTGAGGATTATGCATTTTTATATTCATTTTGTTCCGAAGCAAGCCGGATCACATCCCTTTGCGAACGGGCGTTTATCAGGGAACTGGACGGTGGATGTTCCTCTCCGGTGGCAGCGCATGCAACCATTGCAGAGGATGGAAAGCTGATGTTGCGAGGACTCTATTATGAAGAAGCGACCGGAAAAAGTGTGGCAGGCACCGAATTTATTTACTTAGAAAAAGAAAATTGGCATCAGAAAGACCTTGCAGACCATATAGATGATACAGGTTATGGAGATCACAAAAAAGATGTCTTTGAACAAAATGTGGGATACTTGGCAGAAAACGTTGGCAGAAATCTGGCACGTCGTTTGCGGGCAGAAGCGACAGCACAGGAGGAGCGCTAAATGGAACAGAAAAAAGAAGGAAAAGTCTGGCTGGTGGGCACAGGACCTTCCGATGCGGAGCTTTTGACATTAAAGGCAAAACGGGTGCTGGAACAGGCAGAAGTCGTTGTATATGACCGTCTGGTAGGAGAGAGCATTTTATTGATGATACCGGAGACAGCAGAAAAAATCGATGCAGGAAAACGGTCCGGCAATCATACCATGCCGCAGGAACAGATGAATGAGCTACTTTTGAAAAAAGCGCAGGAAGGAAAACGTGTGGTGCGCTTAAAGGGTGGAGATCCGTTTCTGTTTGGGCGCGGCGGCGAAGAACTGGAGCTGCTGGCAAAACACAATATTCCATTTGAAGTAGTGCCGGGGGTGACCTCGGCCATTTCGGTTCCGGCTTATAACGGCATTCCGGTGACACACCGGGATTATGCCTCCAGCGTGCATATCATTACCGGACATAAGAAAAAAGACGAACCGTTGAATCTGGATTTTGCAACACTTGCAAAACTGGAAGGAACACTGGTATTTCTCATGGGCGTTTCCGCATTGACAGATATTTGTCAGGGGTTATGTACCGGTGGAAAAGCGAAAGAAACCCCGGCGGCATTGTTAAGCCGCGGAACGACAGCAAAGCAGAAACGGATCGTGAGTACGCTGGAAAAGCTGCCGGAAGAAGTGAAGAAAAATCCACTGGAGACACCGGCAATTATTGTCGTAGGAGAAGTCTGCGGACTGGCAGAAGATTTTAACTGGTACGAAAAACTAACACTGTTCGGTAAAAAAATTATTGTAACAAGACCGCGGGAGCGAAGCCGGGTGCTGGCAGAACGGTTACGGAGCCTTGGAGCAGAAGTGCTGGAATTACCAACGATTGAGATTCATCATAATGAGCGTTTTGCAGATGAAAGCATTGCGGTGGATGAATGTGCTGCAACAGAAAAGGACATGCAGCAAAATACTGTAAATACTGAGATACAAAATGGAATCAATAAGACAGATATGCATACCGTCCGGAAGCTGTCTCAGGCATTGGAAGATAATTATCAGTACGTGATATTTACCTCTCCTTCCGGTGTAAACTGCTTTTTTGATCAGTTAAAAAAAGAAAAAATCGATATCCGAAGATTTGCCGGAGCAAAAATTGCAGCTTTAGGAGCGGGAACAGCAAAAGAACTGCAACTGCATGGCGTTTTCGCAGATCTGGTTCCGGAGGTGTATGATGCGGCACATCTTGGCATCTGCATCGGGGAAGATTGTGAAGATGGTGACAATATTCTGATCCCGCGGGTGAGAAACGGCAGTCAGGAACTGATCCGGGAGATTCAGAAAAGGAAAAAAGTTACGATTGCAGATTTGCCGATTTATGATACCATAGAGAAAGAACAGAAATGGGTGAATGTACCGAAGCTGGTGGAGGAAGGCTGTATGGTAGTTTTTACCAGCGCATCTACAGTCCGTGGATTTGTAAAAAATGTACCGGATACGGATTTAAGCCATGTAAAGGGAATCTGTATCGGAAAACAGACCGCGCAGGAAGCAAAAAAAGCTGGAATTTCCTGCGTGATTGCAAAATCAGCAACCTTAGAAGATCTGCTACAGACCGTCTTAAATTGTTCATCTCAGTCTGATTGAAAATAAAGTAGTATAACTTTTTATATAAAATTTCTTCCTGTATTTTATATGGGTAAATGAAAAAATGTTGAGAGAAAGGCAGCTGAAAACTGGCTGCAGGAGGAAAGTAAAAATGGAAATGATCAATCGCCCGCGCAGATTGCGGACAAGTGCAAATTTGAGAAAAATGGTGCGGGAGACCAGAATGGATAAGTCCTCTCTGATCTATCCAATGTTTATTGTAGAAGGAACCAATATCAAAGAAGAAATCCCGTCTATGATGGGACAGTACCGTTATAGCGTTGACCGTATGGGAGAAAAATTAGAAGAACTGACAAAAGCCGGAATCGGCGGCGTCATGCTTTTTGGAATCCCGAATCACAAGGATGAGCTTGGAAGCGGTGCTTATGCGCAGGATGGCATTGTGCAGCAGGGATTTCGTAAGGCAAAAGAACTGTTTCCGGATCTGTATATGATCGGGGATGTCTGCATGTGTGAGTATACTTCTCATGGCCATTGCGGTGTACTTTGCGGACATGACGTAGATAATGACAAAACATTGGAACTGTTGCAGAAAACAGCGTTGTCACAGGTTCAGGCAGGTGCGGATATGGTAGCACCGTCTGATATGATGGATGGCAGAGTTGGTGCAATCCGCCATATTTTAGATACCAACGGTTACATCAATACACCGATCATGGCATATTCTGCAAAATTTGCTTCAGCTTTTTATGGTCCGTTCCGGGATGCGGCAGATTCCGCACCGGCATTTGGTGACCGAAAAACCTATCAGATGGATTATCACAACCGCAGAGAAGCGTTAAAAGAGGTAGAGCAGGATGTCATCGAAGGCGCAGACATTGTAATGGTAAAACCTGCAATGGCTTACGGCGATCTGATTCGCGAAGTAAAAGATATGACAGATCTTCCGGTGGCAGCATACAGCGTCAGCGGAGAGTATTCCATGGTAAAAACGACCGCAGCAGCAGGATTTATCGATGAGACATCCATTATGTGTGAGATGGCAGTCGCTGCTTACCGCGCAGGAACTGATATTTATATTACCTATTTTGCAGAAGAACTGGCAAAATGTATGGATGAAGGGAGAATCGGATAATGGAGATCAAAAAATCAGAAGCTCTTTTTCAAGAAGCAGTGCAATATATTCCGGGTGGCGTGAATTCTCCGGTTCGAGCCTTTGGTTCTATCGGTTCTACTCCGCGTTTTATCAAAAAAGCGGACAAAGCGCTGATGTGGGATGAGGACGATAACGAATACATAGATTTTATCGGTTCCTGGGGACCGATGATCTTGGGACATAATCATCCAATGGTTCTGGATGCGGTGATGGAGTATGCAAAGCGTGGTTTAAGCTACGGTGCAGCGACATCCATTGAAGTGGATATGGCAAAACTGATCTGCAGCATGGTGCCATCCATCGAGATGGTGCGTATGGTAAATTCAGGTACGGAGGCAGTGATGAGTGCCGTTCGTGTGGCGCGCGGTTTTACACGCAGAGATAAAATCATCAAATTCAACGGCTGCTATCACGGGCATTCCGATGCTCTGTTGGTAAAGGCAGGTTCCGGTGTTATGACAGCAGGTGTTCCGGGTTCTCTTGGTGTCCCGGCAGGCTGCACCGCAGATACGATCACAGCAGATTATAACTCTCTGGAGAGCGTGCAGAATTGTTTTGATACCTATGGAGAACAGATTGCAGCGATTCTGGTGGAGCCGGTTGGCGCAAATATGGGAACCGTACCGCCAAAACCGGGATTTTTGCAGGGACTTCGTACTATCTGTGACAAATATGGTGCATTGCTGATCTTTGATGAGGTCATTACCGGTTTCCGTATGCAGGCAGACGGTGCCCAGGGCTGGTTTGGCGTGACACCGGATCTGACCACATTTGGAAAAATCATCGGTGCAGGTATGCCGGTTGGCGCATATGGCGGACGCAGAGAAATCATGGAAATGGTATCTCCGGTGGGCGCTGTGTATCAGGCAGGAACCTTGAGCGGTAATCCGGTGGCAATGGCAGCAGGTATTGCACAGCTTTCTTATTTAAAAAAACATCCGGAAGCGTACGATGCCCTGAATCAGAAGTCTGACCGGTTTTTCGAAGAACTGCAGAAAATTGTGGATGAGAATGGCAGAGGCTATCATGTCAATCATATTGCTTCACTGGGAAGCCTGTTTTTTACAGACAGGGAAGTTGTTGACTATGAAAGCGCACAGACTTCAGATACGAAGGCATATGCTGATTACTGTAATTACATGCAGAACCATGGCATTTATCTGGCTCCGGCGCAGTTTGAGGCAGTATTTATTTCCATGGCGCATACAGAGGAGCAGTTAGCGCAGACACTGGAACTTGCCAGAACCTACTTTAAGAAAAATATATAATATTTCTGGATTGTGTTTTGGAAAAAACGAAATCGTACTATTTCATAAAAAGCAGAAATTGTTTGACATAAAGTCGAAGGAAATCAGAACATATGGCAGCACAGAAGAAGGTACAGAAAAACGCACCGAGAAGAAAAAAGAAGCGAAAAAACAGACGAAAAAGATACGATATGTCCCGGGTCTGGATGGCACTTGGATTACTGGCACTGGTACTTCTGGTGATCGTGGGTGTGACCGGACACCAGAAAAACAAAGCAGTCAGTGCAGACAGTCCGGTAACATTGTCCGAGGTGGATGAAAACAGACCGGAACTGGATGTGGAACTTCTGACGGTGAATCCGTATTCCAGACCGGGCACAGCGCTGGAAAAAGTTAATGGCATAGTCATACACTATACGGCAAACCCTGGCGCAACCGCCATTGCAAACCGCAATTATTTTGAAAATCTGAAGGACACGCATACGACAAAGGCAAGTTCTCATTTTGTGGTGGGACTGGAAGGCGAGATCGTGCAGTGTATTCCAACAGCGGAGATTGCCTATGCATCCAATGACCGCAACAGCGATACGATTTCCATCGAGTGCTGTTATAAAAACGAGGACGGTTCTTTTGAGCAGGCAACGTACGATTCGGTGATAAGACTGACTGCATGGCTCTGTGAAAAATTCGGACTGACATCGGAAGATGTGATCCGGCATTATGATGTGACCGGAAAACTGTGTCCGCTCTATTATGTGGAACATGAAGATGCGTGGACGCAATTTAAGAAAGATGTAGATATTTATCTGCAAGTTTATAAGACGGGAGATGAAAACGGATGAGAGATCTTTATGAAAAAATAAAAAAAGGAATCGATCGCAGAGCAAGTCTGATCGCTCTGAAAAAAGAACTGAAGGATGATGCTAAGAAAAAGGTGTTTCTCACCATGACAGGCAACCGTCTGGATGAGATCATGAAGTGTCTGGTAGCCGAGGATCCGAAGGTGCGGAAAAACGCGGCATTGATCCTTGGAGAACTGCATTGTCAGGATGCGTTGGACGTACTGATGGATGCGTATGAGGAAGAAGATAAATTATTTGTCAAAGAAGCATATGTGCAGGCATTATCCATGATCGACTGCAGCGAGTATCTGCCACAGTTAGAGGAGCGTTTGCAGGAACTGGTTGCTTATGAAGCCCCGGAAGAAGAAAAGAAGCATGTGCAGGCAGAGATTCGTGCGCTGCAGGAGCTTTTACTACAGAAAAAAGGGGTGAAAAAACATACCTTTAATGGATGGAACCGTTCCAGCGAGGTACTGCTTCTGACCATGCCTGCATTTCGTGATGCATTGGCAGAAGAAGTGACCGGAAAGAAAAAAGTACTAAAATCCGGTGTACGTACGATTGTGTCTGATTTTGAAACAGTCATGAAAATCCGTACAATGCAGGAATTACTGTTTGTAGTTCATACACAGACAGACAATAACGTGCTTTCCACAGATCCGGAAACACTGGCAACACAGCTGGCAGAATCCGATCTGATGCAGATCCTGACGGAGACACACAAAGGGGATGTGTCGTTTTGCTTCCGTATCGGTGTATCCGGTACGATGCCGCTGGAGGAGCGGAGCATCTTTGCCAAACGTGTGGCAGCAGCGATTGAAGGTGCTTTTGAGAGGAACCTGATCAATTCTACGTCACACTATGAAGTGGAATTGCGCCTGTTACAGCATCGTGAGGGCGGATTTGTACCGTTATTAAAACTGTATACACTGCCGGATCATCGTTTTGATTACCGCAGATATTATGTTGCGGCAAGCATGAAACCAACGCTGGCAGCAGGATTGATAGCACTGGCAAAACCGTATCTGAAAGAGTATGCACAGATCTTAGATCCGTTCTGTGGCGTAGGTACTTTGCTGATGGAACGCAGGTTTGCCGTACCGGCGCGAAATGCCTACGGCATCGATACTTTTGGTGAGGCAATCGAGAAAGCAAGAGTAAACAGCAAGATTGCAGGTATGCAGACCAATTATATCAATCGTGATTATTTTGATTTTGTTCATGATTATAAATTCGATGAGATCGTCACCGATCTTCCGGCAGGTAATCTGTCAAAACCGGAGCTGGATGACCTGTATCGCAGATTTTTTGAAAAATCCGATGAGGTGCTGGCAGAGGATGGTCGCATGATCTTCTTCTCAAGGGAAATGGGATTGGTGAAAAAACAGCTTCGTTTGCATCCTCAGTTCCGTTTGGCACAGGAATTTTGCATTCAGGAGAAGAATGGAAGTTATCTGTTTATCGTAGAAAAGCGTCAGTAGAAAATTTGAGAGGCGGTATTGCCCGTTTTTACCGATGGTGTGTAATTAATATCCATCTACTATTACGTTCAGCTTTACGTGCTATCAGCAACAATTAGATGATAAAAGACAGGAGAAAGGTATGCTTCGGAATTTGTTTCAGGAACAGTTAGAAGATTGCCCGGTGATCGCGGCGGCAAGAAATCTGGAAGGACTGGCACACTGCTGTCAGTCCGAGAGCGGCATTGTTTTTATTTTATTTGGGGATGTCTGCAACATTTCGGAAATCGCAGATCAGGTAAAATCCGCTGGAAAACTGGCATTTGTGCATATGGATCTGGTGAACGGACTATCCAGTCGTGAAATCAGTGTGGATTTTATCCGGAAAGAAACGCGTGCGGATGGAATCATTTCCACAAAGCAGCCACAGATCCGCCGGGCAAAAGAACTGGGGTTATATACGGTGCACCGCTTTTTTGTCATCGATTCCGCTGCTTATGAAAATGTGGAAAAATGTACAAAAGCACTTCGGCCAGACTGTGTGGAACTGATGCCGGGAGTCATGCCAAAAGTCATTCAGCAGATGACAGAAAAGTTGTCCGTTCCAATCATTGCAGGCGGTTTGATTTCCGATAAAGAGGATATTATTGCCGCGTTGGATGCCGGAGCGACGGCGATTTCAACGACGAAAGAAGAACTGTGGTTTTTATAATGGATAAATTTTCATATTTACCTGGTTTATTAAAAAGGAAAATGAACAGTCCCGCTGTCGAAAAATGGCGGATGTTTTTAACTATAATTATGCATGGATAAAATTTTGAAATATATAAAAAAATAGGAAGTGTATAAAAATAGAGGATGAAAAATAATAGACAAAGCAAAACAATCACAACAACCTATAATATCCCAGCTCAAATTTTCGGCAGCATACGCATCGCCCTGATTTCCGATGTTCACGATCGATGTCCGGATGCAGCACTTTCCATCTTACGCCAACAGAAACCAGATCTGATCCTGGTAGCAGGTGACTTGATGGAGCGCCATGATCCGGCAGTCAGTCCATGGACGGTAGAACAGATGGATGAATGGCAGGGAATTCCGCGCACCCGCACCTGGTTTTTCAATATTGTGAGAAAATTTGACGGTTCCGCAGCATCCGGAGAACAAACAAAACGCTGGGACAAGGAAAATGGCTACCGTTTTCTGGAAGAAACGGTAAAAATAGCTCCAGTGGTACTTGGGGTTGGTAATCATGAATGGTATCATACGGAAGAAGATTTGGAATTTTTTAAAGATCAGGGTGTGATTTTTCTGGATAATCGGGATTGTGAACTGACGGTGAAAGGACAGAAACTTCTGATCGGAGGAATGTCCACCCGATATGATCTGGAATGGCTGGAGCAATTTTCACAGAAAGACGGTGTGAAAATTTTAATCTGTCACCATCCGGATTATTATCCGAAATATATCAAGAACACGAATCGGAATACATTTGCATTGATCGTGGCAGGTCACGCCCATGGCGGACAGTGGCGTCTGTTCAGCAGAGGCGGAAGAAAACGTGGAATCCCGGTTTTTGCACCGGGGCAGGGATTATTTCCACGCTGTGCTTATGGTCAGTATGATAATATGATCGTCAGCGCAGGAGTTTCCAATACGGCCAATATTCCGAGGTTTGGAAATCCTTGTGAGGTGGTTATGATTCAACTTATCCAGAGGGCTGATGAAGATACTGAAATAACACGTTTGTGATATATGAAAAAATACGGAGGTGTAGCAAATATGTATGATTGTATTATTATCGGAACCGGTCCGGCAGGCTTATCTGCGGCACTGAACCTGAAAACATACAAAAAAAGTTTTGTGTGGTTCGGTTCCAGAAAATTAAGTGATAAAGTACAGAAAGCGGAAAAAATCACAAATTATCCAGGGTTCCCGGAACTGACCGGGCAGGAACTTTTTTCACATTTTGAGGCTCATATTCAGTCAGCAGGTCTGACAATCACAGAAAAGACCGTGACAAATGTGATGTCAGCGGGGAATTATTATATGGTACTGGCGGACAATGAAATTTACGAAGCAAAAACGCTGATCCTTGCTATGGGCGTAATGACGGCAAAACTGTTAAAAGGTGAGGATGCGCTGCTTGGAAAAGGTGTCAGCTATTGTGCTACCTGTGATGGTATGTTTTATAAAGACAAGGAGATTGCGGTACTGTGCAATGATCCGAAATACGAGCATGAGGTAGAATATCTGGCAGATCTGGCATCAAAAGTAACTTATTTTCCAGTGTTTTCAAACAGTCAGGTAAAAAAAGAAAATGTCACGATTTCCAAGGATTTCCCGACAGAAGTAAACGGTATTGACCGGGTGACAGATCTTACTTTAAAAAGCGGCGAGACTTTGGCTGTGGATGGTATTTTCTGTTTGCGCAACGCGATCGCACCGTCCAAACTGATTCCGGGACTGGAGATTGAGAATGGACACATCGTGGTAGACCGCGCGCAGAAGACAAATCTGTCGGGATGTTTTGCTGCCGGAGACTGCACCGGCCGCCCGTATCAGTACACAAAAGCCGTTGGTGAAGGAAATGTGGCTGCGCACAGCTGCATCAGCTATCTTGCTGAAATATCTGAGTAAAGTGGACAGGATATTACAGCCTATCCATGTTGCTTGAGAAATCAATTTTTGCTGAGTTTATTTACACATTCCACAACTGTCATGTGAAAAGGGACAAAACTTGCGATTATGTATTTAAAAAGTAAATAAGGTGTGCTATAATACTAGGCTGTGATAGACTCTTTTGAGTTTTTACAGCCTTTTTATTATAAGGCAGATCAAGGTCTGAGTATCCGGAGAATTGTGTGATTTATAGCATTTTTCGTGGTAACCGGCACGATAAAAAGAAAGTAAAACCCTCTTACATAAGGGAAGTTTAAAGGAGAGATAGAAGATATGAAATTAGGAATCGTGGGACTTCCGAATGTCGGAAAAAGTACCCTGTTCAATTCACTGACAAAAGCCGGCGCTGAGTCAGCCAACTATCCGTTCTGTACCATTGACCCGAACGTCGGTGTTGTTGCAGTTCCGGATGAGCGTTTGAAATTACTTGGAGATATGTACAATTCCAAGAAAGTGACACCGGCAGTCATCGAGTTCGTAGATATCGCAGGTCTGGTAAAAGGTGCCAGCAAAGGTGAGGGACTTGGAAACCAGTTCTTGGCAAATATCCGTGAAGTAGATGCCATCGTTCACGTTGTACGATGCTTCGAGGATCCGAATGTTGTTCATGTAGACGGAAGTGTAGATCCGGCAAGAGATATTGAGACCATCAACTTGGAGCTGATCTTCTCTGATATCGAGATTCTGGATCGTCGTATCGCAAAGACAACCAAAGGCGCAAGAATGGACAAAAAGCTTGCAAAAGAGCTGGAACTGTTACAGAAGATCAAAGCACATCTGGAAGACGGCAAACTTGCAAAAACGTTTGAAGTGGGCGATGATGAAGATGATCAGGAATGGTTCGCTTCTTATAACCTGCTGACAGCAAAACCGGTTATTTACGCAGCAAACGTTTCTGAGGATGATCTGGCAGACGACGGTGCAAATAATCCGCATGTAGCAAACGTACGCAAACTTGCAGCAGAGGAAGGTTCTGAGGTATTTGTGATCTGTGCACAGATTGAGCAGGAGATCGCAGAACTGGACGATGATGAGAAATCAATGTTCTTAGAGGATCTGGGACTGAAACAGTCCGGCCTGGAGAAACTGATCAAGGCAAGTTACAGCTTACTTGGACTCTTAAGCTACCTGACCGCAGGTGAGGATGAGACCCGTGCATGGACCATCAAAAAAGGAACAAAAGCACCGCAGGCAGCAGGAAAGATTCATACCGATTTCGAGCGTGGATTTATCCGTGCAGAGGTTGTAAACTACAAAGATCTGCTTGAGTGCGGTTCACTGGCAGCAGCCCGTGAGAAAGGTCTGGTAGGACTGGAAGGAAAAGAGTACGTGGTTCAGGACGGTGATGTGATCCTGTTCCGTTTCAACGTATAATAAAAATAATTAACGTATGGAAATATGAAAATAAGATACAGCTGCCGGAGGTACGCTGTGAAAATGCACTTTCTTTACGGATTCGAATAAGATAAAGGAACAGAGAGTAAAGGAAAGTGCACCATGCGTTTATGTGAATTTTCAAGGAAAGAGGTAATCAATGCCTCTGACTGCAGATGTCTGGGAAATGTCTGTGATCTGGAGTTTGATGAATGCAGCGGACAGATATGTGCAATGATCATAAAGGGACCTCCGAAGTGGTTTCGTCTGGTGGGATGTGACACAGAATATGTCATAGACTGGAAAAAAATTGTTCGGATCGGACCGGATGTAATACTGGTAGATATATGTGCGGAAAAATGTCTGCACAAGCTATAAAAGAAATAGGTACGGAGGATAAAGAGCGATGAAATGCCCTTACTGCAGCAGTGATAACACACGTGTCATTGATTCCAGACCGGCGGAGGACAACTGTTCCATCCGCCGCAGAAGACTTTGTGATGACTGCTCAAAACGTTTTACAACGTATGAAAAAGTGGAGACAATTCCGCTGATCATTATCAAAAAAGACAACACCAGAGAGCAGTATAACCGTTCCAAGATTGAGGACGGCGTGCTCAGAGCCTGTCACAAACGCCCGGTATCTGTCAATCAGATCAATCAGCTCATCGACGATGTGGAGACCGAGATTTTTAATAGGGAAGAAAAAGAGATCCCGAGCAGCGTGATCGGCGAACTGGTGATGGATAAGCTGAAAGATTTAGAGGCAGTAGCTTATGTGAGATTTGCATCTGTATACAGGGAATTTAAAGATGTGAATACCTTTGTGGAGGAACTGAAGAAAGTTCTGGACAAATAATCTATCGGGTGTGAGCATTATCCTATCTGATGTGAGTGACAAAATAATATCAGTGGAGAAATTTATCTTCCCCGCTGAACGGAGGTAACCTATGTTTCAAAAATTTTATCCGGATCTGTACATTTCATCTACATATGAAATTGATTTTGACCGGCTGTACCGGGACGGATACCGGGGACTGATTTTTGATATTGATAATACACTGGTGACACACGGTGCACCGGCGAATGAGAAGGCAAAAAAACTGTTTGCCCATCTGCATGAACTTGGATTTGCGACCTGCCTGATCTCCAACAATCAGGAACCCAGAGTGAAACCGTTTGCGGACGCTGTGCAGTCGATGTATATTTACGATGCACACAAACCGTCCACAAAAAATTATGAAAAAGCAATGGAACGGATGCACACCGATAAGAAGAACACGATTTTTATCGGTGATCAGATGTTTACCGATGTTTTCGGAGCCAATCGAACCGGAATCCCATCGATCATGGTGAAAAAGATTCACTGGAAAGAGGAAATCCAGATTGTCTTAAAACGCAGACTGGAGGCAATTGTTCTGATCGGCTATCGCAACTTTAGAAAAAAACACAGGAGTATTTTTGAAAATCGGGAGGAAGAAAAATGAAACTTGTAATTGGAAACGATCATGCAGCAGTAGAACTGAAAAACGAGATCAAAGCATATCTGGAAGGAAAAGGTCACGAAGTGATCAATATCGGAACGGATACACATGACAGCTGTAATTATCCGGAGTACGGTGAGAAAGCCGGACGTATGGTAGCAGCAGGTGAAGTGGACGGCGGTGTGCTGATCTGTGGAACCGGCGTTGGTATCTCCATCGCAGCAAATAAAGTAAAAGGCGTTCGTGCAGCAGTTTGTTCTGAGCCGGTCACTGCACGTCTTGTCAAAGAGCACAACAATGCAAATATCATTGCATTCGGTGCAAGAATCGTTGGAAGCGAGACTGCAAAAGCAATCGTTGACGCATGGTTAAATGCCGAGTTTCAGGGAGGACGCCATCAGACAAGAATCGATATGATTCATAAAATTGAGGAATAGTCCATAAAAAGGTTGAAAAATCGCGGTTTTTCATATAGAATAGAGAGAAGTAATAATTACCATTCGTTTGTGGTAATAGAAGAAAAGACCGAAGGTCTTAACATACAAGGAGGATTTTTGAATGGCAAACGCAGGAAAGGTAATCGGAAAAGGTGTTACAATCGAGCTGGAAGGCAACGTATACAGAGTAGATGATTTTCAGCACGTAAAACCTGGAAAAGGCGCAGCTTTTATCAGAACAAGATTAAAAAATATTAAAACCGGTGGTGTTGTAGAGAAAACTTTCCGTCCGACAGAGGATGTAGAGACAGCACACGTTGACAGATCTGAGAAACAGTATCTGTACAATGACGGTGATTTATACTACTTCATGGATACAGAGACATATGATCAGATCGCTCTGAGTACAGATGCAATCGGTGATGCTCTGAAATTCGTAAAAGAGAACGAGGCAGTTACAATGCTTGCTCACAACGGAGATATCTTCGCAGTTGAGCCGCCAATGTTCGTTGAGCTTGTTATCACAGAGACAGAGCCGGGATTCAAAGGCGATACAGCTACAGGTGCTACAAAACCTGCTACTGTAGAGACAGGTGCTACTGTATATGTTCCGTTATTCGTAAACGAAGGCGATGTAATTAAAATTGATACAAGAACAGGTGAGTACTTATCACGAGTATAAGGAATTTATGGAAAGTAACGGAGTGGATGATGAATATCCGCTCCGTTTTCAGTTTGAGGAGAAAATATGAAATACGATTTTGACAGAATGGTAAACCGCTATGGAACAGATTGCTATAAATGGGATATGATCACAAAACGAAAACTGGATCCGAATACGTTACCACTCTGGGTAGCGGACATGGATTTTGAGACCGTTCCGGAAGTAAAAGAGCGTTTAAAAGAAGTGGCAGACCGCGGTATTTACGGTTATTCCATGCTTGGAGACGGCTATTATGACGCATTGAAAAACTGGTTTTCCACACGATTTAACTGGCAAATTGAAAACGACTGGGTGATCGCAACTCCGGGTGTCGTATTTGCACTGGCAGCAGCAGTTCGTGCCTACACAAAAGAAGGCGACAGTGTCATGATCCAGCGTCCGGTTTACCACCCGTTTACAAATGTAGTAAAAGAAAACGGACGAAAACTGGTGAATAATCCACTGGTTTTAGAAAACGGGAAATACCATATGGATTACGAAGATATGGAGCGCAAGATTACGGAAGAACAGGTAAAACTGTTCCTGCTGTGCAGTCCGCACAATCCGGTGTCCCGTGTATGGACAAAAGAAGAATTGTGCAAGACTGCTGAAATCTGTAAAAAACACGGTGTCATCATGATTGTGGATGAGATTCACTGTGATTTTGTTTATGAGGGATATCATCACACGAGCTTTGGCACACTGAGCGAATACGCAGATAACGCAGTGATCTGTACTGCACCGAGCAAAACATTTAATCTGGCGGAATTACAGCTTTCCAACATCATGATCCCAAATCCGGAATTAAGAAAACCATTCCAGAACGAGATGAACAAAGTATTTTATTCCGATGCGAACCTGTTCGGACAGGTATCCTGTCAGGCCGCTTACGAGCACGGCGCACAGTGGCTGGATGAATTACTTGTATACCTGCAGGGCAATATCACATACATCCGTGATTATCTGTCAGAGCACTTACCGAAGGTTCATTTGATCGAACCGGAGGGAACCTATCTGCTTTGGATGGATTTCCGAGAGTATGGTCTTTCCCCGGAAGCATTAAATGCCAAAATTTTAAAAGATGCAAAAATCTGGTTTAACGAAGGCTCCATGTTTGGACCGGAAGGCGCAGGCTTTATGCGTATCAATATCGCAAGCCCGCGCGGTATGATTATTGAGGCAATGGAACGCTTAGGTGAAGTGTTTGGAGCATAGTGTATTTTGCACAGATTTCACATACGTTCGATAGGAATGTATGAAGCTGGCTATGCAGACCGCTTCGGGGGTTCTGGCGTCTTGCGCAGACTGATCCATGCCAGACCGGAGATCAGAATCTGACTGGCAAGCATGCCCCACAGATAGGCAGACAGACCAATCTTTGGAATACCGATAAAAATGAAACCAATGCGCAGTGCAGCACCGGATAAATTGATCAGCATCGTAAGTGTTGGTTTCCCAAGTCCGTGGAGAATACTGCATAGCGTACTTGCGAGAAACAGAAACGGACAGATCCAGCTTAAGGTTCGGACATAAAAACCAGCTAAAGCATTGTGAAACAAATGAATGCCGATCCAGTTTCCGCCGAGCAGAAAACCGAGGGTACACAGCAGTCCAAGGATTACACACAATTGTGTAGTATTCCGGACTGCTTTTTTTATCAGATCCGTTCGGTTGCGGCTATTTGCTTCTGAAATGGCGGGCAGCAGCATAACGGACAGGGAATTGCTCAGCACGCAGGGAAACAGGATGGTGGAAAAAACCATACCAGTCAGAATACCGTAAACACTTAAAGCATCGCTGTTTGTGTAGCCAAAATCCCGCAGCTTCATGGGAATCAGGATCGCTTCTGAACTTTGACAGATACTTAACAAAATGCGGTTGCAGGTCAGTGGTAATGCCATGCTGCACAGTTCCCGCAGAGTCTGCAGATAGGATAGAACTTCCGGTGAAAGTGCGCGCGAGTCTTGTGCCGGATTTTTTTCGCGGGAAAAAAGTAGCATGGTAATGGAATAGAGTGCGCCGGTTATTTCTCCGAACAGAATCCCCAAGACAGCAATCTTAGGAGACGGCAGATTGCCCTGTTCCGTCAGGATCTGAATAAGCAGCCAGACACCTGTCACACGGATCAACTGTTCCAGAAGCTGTGAAACAGAAGGAATTACAGCTTTCTTTTTCCCGAAATAATAGCCATTGATGCAGGAATGAATACAGGCAAATGGCAGAGAAAACGTCATCAGGCGAAGCAGAGATATGGTACGGGCATCTTCTAATAAAACAGAACCGATCCAAGGGGCATATGTCTGTACAATTACGATACAGATGCCAGAGATCAGCAAAGAAAGCACCAGACCAGTCACAAGATAACGTTTAGATTGCTGTTCGGTCTGACATTGTGCACAGTACCGGGAAATCGAAGTCTGGATGCCGGCAGCTGAAACTGCGATGATCAGGGCAAATACCGGAAAAATTAACTGATAAATGCCAAGACCTTCTGCACCGATCGTACGTGACAGGAATATTTTATAATAAAAACCGATAATCCTGCTTAAAAATCCGGTTAGCGTCAGAAGCAGCGTGCCGGAAATGAGATTATTTTTGAGTGTATTTGTATGTAAAACCATAGAAATTAATTGTTTTTTTATATCATATGCAAAAGGGTTGTTGGTCAGAACCGGAAGGAAAGGGAGGTTCTCATGAAGCGATTGGTTTATCTGGATAATGCAGCAACCACACAGCCTTTTCCGGAAGTGCTGGATGCCATGATTCCTTATTACAGCAGATATTACGGAAATCCTTCATCTGGCTATGAACTGGGAGAGGAGAGCAAACGTGCAATGTCTGTATCAAGAAAATGGATTGCAGATTCACTACGCGTTGCGCCGGAAACGATTTATTTTACGTCGGGAGGAACAGAGTCGGATAACTGGGCGCTTAGGTTTGCGGTGAGTGCCGGTGGAAAACGGACACCACATATCTTAACGACCGCAATTGAGCATCATGCGATTCTGAATACATGCAAAAATCTGGAAAAAAGCGGTGTTCGAGTGACTTACCTGCCGGTAAACACAGACGGATTGATCTCACCGGAACATGTGGAACGGGCAATCTGTCCGGATACCGTCCTGATCTCTGTGATGTATGCCAACAATGAGATTGGAAGTATCCAGCCAATTCGTAAAATTGCGGAAATCGCGCATCAAAGGAAAATCCTGTTTCATACCGATGCTGTGCAGGCATACGGTCAGATTCCAATTCGGGTAAAAGAAGACGGGATTGATCTGCTTTCTGCCAGCGGGCATAAATTTAACGGTCCGAAAGGAACTGGTTTTTTGTATGCACGCCAGGGACTGAAGTTGCAGCCAATGATCCACGGTGGAGGACAGGAGCGGAAAATGCGCTCCGGAACAGAAAATGTGCCTGGAATCGTTGGAATTGGAATGGCAGCACGCTGCTCTGCTGAGATTCTGGAAAAAAAGATGTGTTATGAGAAAAGATTACAGACATATCTGATCGACCGGATTTTAACTGAAATTCCGGAAAGCTGCCTCAATGGTTCACGGACAAAACGTCTGCCAAACAATATCAATATCAGCATTGCCGGGATTAACGGACCGGCGGTGGTTGCATTGTTGGATCTCGAAGGAATCTGCGCGTCTTCTGCGTCAGCATGTTCTGCGGGAATACAGAAAGCGTCCCATGTGCAGATGGCCATCGGAAAAAGTGAACGTCAGGCATATGAGGCGATACGTTTCACTCTTGGGGTTCATAATACGCGCGAAGAAATTGACTATACTGTTGATGTACTGAAACAGTGTGTGAAAAAATTACGGGATTCTTCGGATTGCGACGAAGTTAAAAATGTGTGATTTGAACGCAGAATAAGCATTCCCCCGCTTCAAGTGCGCAGAGCCCTTCTTTTTACGTTGTGAATTTGCTTTTTGATATGCAATTTATAAGACTGCGTGGGAATCGGAGTACGTGTATATAGTAATTCTATAACTAAATGGAGAAATCGGTGAATCCTTCTGTAACGAACGGTTAGTTGGCACAGAAGGATTCGCCGATTTCTCTTTAAAATATTAAATTTGATCCGAAAAACTTAGCAAAGCGGAATAAATTCCGGTTTCCGTTTCGTGAAGACGGTAAAATAATCAAATCCGGCAGCTTTCAGAATCCCCGGTACTTTTTCAAAATCCCATGCAATCTGATCCGGTGCGTGTCCGTCTGCGCCAACGGTAATGATTTCCCCGCTAAGTTCCCGATAACGGTGCAGGATTTCTTCGGTAGGATTTGGATGACCAAGTCCGTATTTGAATCCTGCCATGTTCAATTCGATGCCTTTTCCACGGGCAATTAACTGTCGCAGAATCTCATCAATCACATCTTTGAATTTTTCATAAGTATAGTCTGCATTTTTATTTGGACCGTAACGAACCACATAATCAATGTGTCCGTATACATCGAATTCATCAAATGCAGTAATATTTTCCAGGATTGATTCAAAATATTCCCGGTAAGCGGCAGATTCTGTGCGACTTTCATAATAAACTGGATAATACGGATCAATGCCGTGTACTACATGAGAAGATCCGATTACAAAATCAAAATCCTCTGTCTGCAGCAGATTGTGATGCCTATTTGCCAAATGTGGCTGCAGTCCGAGCTCAATGCCATAATTGATCTTCAGAACATCAGAAAAGTCTGACTGTAGTTTGTGGATTTCTCTGCTGTATTGATCAAAATCAATGATGAATAAATCCGGATCATCCGGGTAATCATAATCAAGGTGATCGGTAATGCAGATTCCGGAGAGTTTTTTTGCAACGGCAGCGTGTGCCATGGCAGCAGAATCCGCTTCACTGTCTCCGGAAAAGTGCGTATGCATATGTGTATCCCAAAGCATGAAAATGACTCCTTTCAATGATTGTATTTTATATCTTGCATAATACAAAACGCTCTGGATCGCGTAATTACGCGACTCCTGAGAATATGATAAACGTAGAAAAGGTTTTTTGTCAATCCAATACGTGCATTTTGAATAGGAAAAATGGCTAAATATGTAAAAAAAGAAAAAAGTTTTGTGCATATCTTATAAAAATAAAAAAACAATATAGATATTTGCTATAAAAATAAGTGAATATCCAATTGGTAAGCTTGTACATTTTGCTAAAAAAAGAAGAAAAATGCCATGAGTTGGTGAAAAAATTAACAAAGTTAAAATAAGAGCATGAAAAGTATTGAAAAAGTCAGTCATATTCGTTAAAATATAAGCAGATTGGATGAGACATCAAGAGAAAACAGATGAGACATCCAAAAATAAACAACCGGATGATCCGGATACATTTTAATTCTAGGAGGAATGAAAAAATGGCAGTAAAAGTAGCAATTAATGGATTTGGACGTATTGGACGTCTTGCATTCAGACAGATGTTTGGCGCAGAGGGATATGATATCGTTGCAATCAACGATCTGACAAGCCCGAAAATGCTTGCTTACTTATTAAAATATGACTCTTCTCAGGGTAAATATGCAAAAGCTGAAACAGTTTCTGCAAGTGAAGATTCAATCACAGTAGATGGCAAAGAGATCAAAATCTACAAAGAGCCAGACGCAAACAATTGCCCATGGGGAGACTTAGATGTAGACGTAGTATTAGAGTGTTCCGGATTCTATACATCCAAAGAAAAAGCACAGGCTCATATCAATGCAGGTGCTAAAAAAGTTGTTATTTCCGCTCCGGCAGGAAATGATCTTCCTACAATCGTTTACAATGTAAACCATGATACATTAACAAAAGATGATACAATCATCTCCGCAGCTTCTTGTACAACAAACTGTCTTGCACCTATGACAAAAGCATTAAATGACCTTGTACCGATCAAATCCGGTATCATGTGCACAATTCATGCTTACACAGGTGATCAGATGACACTTGATGGACCACAGAGAAAAGGCGATTTAAGAAGAAGCCGTGCTGCAGCAGTTAATATCGTTCCGAACAGCACAGGTGCTGCAAAAGCAATCGGTCTGGTTATCCCGGAATTATCCGGTAAATTAATCGGTGCTGCACAGCGTGTTCCGACCCCTACAGGTTCTACAACAATCTTAAATGCAGTAGTAGAAGGAAACGTAACAGTTGATGAAATCAATGCAGCTATGAAAGCAGCAGCTAACGAGTCCTATGGTTACAATGAAGACCTGATCGTATCTTCTGATATCGTAGGTATGACATATGGTTCTTTGTTCGATGCTTCTCAGACAATGGTTCTTCCGTTAGACAACGGTACAACTCAGGTACAGGTTGTTTCTTGGTATGACAACGAGAACAGCTACACAAGCCAGATGGTTCGTACAATCAAATACTTCGCAGAGTTAGCATAATCGACACTCTATTATAAAGTATAACAAAGACTCACTGCAGGGTCCGGTCTTTTGGACCGGATCCTGTTTTAAATTTATCTTTGACAAATTTAAAACACAGGATGTTATTGCGCATTCACATTAAGAGGAAATTAGCTTCACACATGTTCGGCGCAACAAGAAAAGTATGCATAGATAAGTTGTAAAAAAAGTTGGGTTATGTATGCATATTTTTCTTGATTTTTAGAGTTTTCCTAAATAAATTGAAAACAGGATAAGGAGACAATATCATGGGATTAAATAAAAAAACAGTAGATGATATTAATGTAAAAGGACTCAGAGTTCTTTGCAGATGCGACTTCAACGTACCGTTAAAAGATGGCAAAATCACAGATGAGAACCGTCTTGTAGCAGCTCTTCCTACTATTAAAAAACTGATCGCTGACGGCGGCAAAGTAATTCTCTGCTCTCACCTTGGAAAAGTTAAGACAGAAGAAGATAAAAAAACAAAAACACTTGCACCGGTTGCAGCGCGTTTATCCGAGCTGTTAGGACAGGAAGTAAAATTTGCAGCTGATCCGGAAGTTGTAGGACCGAACGCAAAAGCTGCTGTAGAAGCAATGAAAGACGGCGATGTGATCCTTCTTGAGAATACACGTTTCAGACCGGAAGAGACAAAGAACGGAGAGGCTTTCTCCAAAGATCTTGCTTCTATCTGTGATGTATTCGTAAATGATGCATTTGGTACAGCTCACAGAGCACACTGCTCTAACGTAGGTGTTGCAGGCCTGGTTGACACAGCTGTTGTTGGTTACTTAATGCAGAAAGAAATCGATTTCCTTGGAAATGCAGTCAACAATCCAGAGAGACCGTTCGTAGCAATCCTTGGTGGTGCAAAAGTAGCAGATAAATTAAATGTAATCTCCAACCTGCTTGAGAAATGTGATACTCTGATCATTGGTGGTGGTATGGCATTCACATTCCTGAAAGCAAAAGGATACGAAGTAGGTAATTCCTTAGTAGATGATTCCAAAATCGATTACTGTAAAGAGATGATGGACAAAGCTGAGAAACTTGGCAAGAAATTACTTCTTCCGGTTGATACTACCATCGCAGCAGGTTTCCCGGATCCGATCGATGCAGAAATCAAAGTAGAAGTTGTTCCGTCTGATGCAATTCCGGCTGACAAAGAAGGCCTTGATATCGGAACAAAGACAGCTGAGTTATATGCAGATGCCGTAAAATCCGCAAAAACAGTTGTATGGAACGGACCGATGGGCGTATTCGAAAACCCGATCCTTGCAAAAGGTACTATCGCAGTTGCAAAATCCCTTGCAGAGACAGATGCTACAACGATCATCGGTGGTGGTGATTCCGCAGCAGCTGTAAACCAGCTTGGATTTGGTGACAAGATGACACATATTTCTACAGGTGGCGGAGCTTCTCTGGAATTCCTTGAAGGCAAGGAACTTCCAGGCGTAGCAGCAGCAAACGACAAATAAAAATTCCATATATGAAATAATTGCTTCGTTAGATGAGACTTGACGTACCGCTATGTACGCCTGCGTCTCATCTGCCTTGCACTGATTCCATATCTGGAATTTTGGAAAAATTATATAAAAATCAGAAACATATGTATTGAAATGGATGTAAGGAGAAAAGGCGAAATGGCTAGAAAGAAAATTATCGCAGGTAACTGGAAAATGAATAAAACACCGAGCGAGGCAGTTGCTCTGGTGAACGAGTTAAAACCATTAGTAGCTAACGAGGATGTTGATGTAGTATTCTGTGTACCGGCAATCGACATCATTCCGGCTATGGAAGCTGCAAAAGGCAGCAATATCTGCATCGGTGCTGAGAACATGTATTTTGAGGAGAGCGGAGCTTACACAGGAGAGATTTCCCCGAACATGTTAGTAGACGCTGGCGTAAAATATGTTGTTCTTGGACATTCTGAGAGACGTGAGTATTTTGCGGAGACAGATGAGACTGTAAATAAAAAAGTGCTGAAAGCTTTCGAGCATGGTATTACACCGATTATCTGCTGCGGTGAGACTCTGACACAGAGAAAACAGGGTATCTACCTTGATTGGATCCGTATGCAGATCAAGATCGCATTCCAGAACGTAACTGCAGATCAGGCAAAAACAGCAGTCATTGCTTACGAGCCGATCTGGGCAATCGGAACAGGTGAGACAGCTACTTCTGATCAGGCAGAGGAAGTATGCGGCGCTATCCGTGCATGCATCGCTGAAGTTTATGATGAAGCTACTGCAGAAGCAATCCGTATCCAGTACGGTGGATCTGTAAACGCAGGAAACGCAGCAGAGTTATTTGCAAAACCGGACATCGATGGTGGTCTGGTAGGCGGCGCTTCTCTGAAAGCTGACTTCGGCAAAATCGTTAACTACAACAAATAATTCAAGAATGACAGTACCATTCTTGCCGTGAGATATGCTTCATGCAGCGCATGATATATTTTTCTGCACATTTTGGCAATTATGATAATGTTTTAACAATTCAGAGCCATCCGCAAGTTCGTTTGGCTCTGAATTTATCTCAAACTAAATTGATACTTTTGCCATGGTAAAACGTTGTTAAAAATCATTTTTGGGGCAGGAGTTCAATGATACAGATATTTTGGAGGAAAACATGAGTAAAAGACCAGTCGTATTAATGGTTTTAGATGGATATGGTTTAAATGACAATCCGGAAGGAAATGCTATCGCAATGGCAAAAACTCCGGTGATGGACAGCCTGATGAAAGACTATCCGTTTGTAAAGGGTGCCGCATCCGGTCTGGCAGTTGGTCTGCCGGACGGTCAGATGGGTAACTCTGAGGTTGGACATATGAATATCGGCGCAGGCCGTATCATTTATCAGGATCTGACCAGAATCACAAAAGCAATCGAAGACGGAGATTTCTTTGAAAACAAAGGACTGCTGACAGCGATTGAAAATTGCAAGAAAAACAATTCTGACCTGCATCTGTGGGGACTGTTATCCGATGGTGGTGTACACAGTCACATCACACATCTGTACGGTCTTCTTGAGATGGCAAAAAAACATGGTCTGACAAATGTGTATGTACATGCATTTTTAGATGGTCGTGATACACCGCCAGCTTCCGGAAAAGATTATATCGAGCAGCTGGAAGCAAAAATGCAGGAGATCGGCGTAGGTAAGATCGCATCTATTTCCGGTCGTTACTATGCAATGGATCGTGATAACAACTGGGATCGTATTCAGAAAGCATATGATTCTTTAGTATCCGGAACCGGCGTACAGGCAACTGACGCAGTAAAAGCAATGGAAGCTTCCTATGCAGACGGCGTGACAGACGAGTTCGTACTCCCGACGGTTATCACAGACGAGGTAGGCAAACCGGTTTCTGTTGTAAAAGAAAATGATTCTGTTATTTTCTTTAACTTCCGTCCGGACCGTGCACGCGAGATCACCAGAGTATTCTGTGACGATGCATTTACCGGATTTGAGCGTCCGTTTATTCCATTGACCTATGTATGTTTCAAAGATTACGATGAGACCATCCCGAACAAAATCATTGCATTCGAGAAAGAATCTATCAAAAATACCTTTGGTGAGTTCCTTGCTGCACAGGGTAAAAAACAGCTCCGTCTGGCAGAGACAGAGAAATATGCACACGTTACCTTCTTCTTTAACGGTGGTGTGGAAGAACCGAACGTAGATGAGGCACGTCTGCTTGTTGCATCTCCGAAAGATGTTGCAACTTATGATCTGAAACCGGAAATGAGTGCTCCGGAAGTAGGAATGGATCTGGTAGAGGCAATCAAATCTGACAAATACGATGTGATCATCATCAACTTCGCAAACCCGGATATGGTAGGTCATACCGGTGTGATCCCGGCAGCAGTTGCAGCTGTAGAGCGTGTAGACAGCCTGGTAGGCGAGGCAGTACAGGCGGTCAAAGATGTAGATGGAATCCTGTTTATCTGTGCTGACCACGGAAATGCAGAGCAGATGATCGATTATACAACCGGTGCTCCCCACACCGCGCATACAACTAACCCGGTACCGTTTATTCTGGTAAACGCAGATTCGTCTTACGGATTGGCAGAAGGCGGATGTCTGGCAGACATCGCTCCGACACTGATCGAGCTGATGGGATTAAAACAGCCGGAGGAAATGACCGGTCACAGTTTATTAACTAAGAAATAGGATGTGGATTTTCTTCCCTTTCTGATTCAAACATAACACTTGTGATAATTGAATCAGAAAGTATCACTGATAAAGTGAGTTTTTTTCGCCACACAACAGTTGCTATGATTGTTGTGTGGCTTTTTCTGTGCATACATGTATGAAGAATAGAAGTTATTGATTGAACGCAGAATAAGCATTCCCCCGCTTCAAGTGCGTAGAGCACTAAGCGGTGGGTAAAGGGGATGCTTTATGATAAGATAAAAAATCCGAATAAAAGTAAAAAGAATATAAATAGAAGGAGTATAAGTAATTGAACGAGACATTTATGAAAGAAAAGCCGATTTTTCCGCTGTTGCTGTCGATGTCCCTTCCGATGGTCATCTCCATGGCGGTAAATTCACTTTACAACATTGTAGACAGTTATTTTGTGGCAAAAATCAGTGAGGATGCCATGACGGCACTTTCTCTGGTATTCCCGATTCAAAATTTTATCAATGCAGTGGCCATTGGCTTTGGCGTCGGTATCAATGCCATGATTGCCCAGCATCTTGGCGCAGGAAGAAGAGAAAAAGCGGATGAGGCACTGACACAGGGAATGGTGCTTTCTGTGATCCACGGAATTGTTATGATGATCTTATGCATCGTTGGAATTCCGTACTTTTTAAAATTGTTTACCACAGATGCAAATGTGATCGCACTTGGTGTGCGTTACGCGACCATCGCATTTGCTTTTTCTGTTATTATTAGTGTGAATCTGACATTGGAGAAAATGTATCAGGCCATTGGAAATATGAAAATTACTATGGCGTGTCTGTTGCTTGGCTGTGGATTGAATATTCTGCTGGATCCAATGATTATTTTTGGCATCGGACCGTTTCCGGAACTTGGCATTGCAGGAGCAGCGCTGGCAACCGGATTTGGACAGTGTGTGCCGGTAGTTATCTATATGATCGTATATCTGAAGCATCCAAAACGAGTGGCTTTTCGTCGGAAATATATGCATCTGACCAAAGAAGTGACCGGACAGCTTTATGGTATCGGCGTACCTGCTATTTTAAATATGGCGCTGACTTCGGTACTGACTACAGCATTAAATGCGATTTTGGCAGTATTTTCTCAGACCTATGTGCTGGTGCTTGGTATTTATTACAAATT
>QWCK01000424.1_pt1 | contig 74780 bp, 73 predicted proteins | sample 1972571 | NCBI WGS metagenome assembly QWCK01 (sample SAMN09866710, study PRJNA288562) | Human gut metagenome isolate term2_stool, whole genome shotgun sequencing... | isolation source: gut | host: Homo sapiens | place: USA: California | reverse complement strand
AGAACAACTAAAAGATTGTACAATGAAAAGACTAATTGCAACTATCGCATGCATGGCTCTCGTCTTAGGAGGCTTTGCGAATCGCTCTTGGGCTCAAGAAGCTGAAGAACAGTCCGCAGCAGCTCCTCAAGAGACTACAACCGAAGTGGCAGAAGAAGAACAGGCTACGGATGAAGAAATTAATGCTGTTGCTGAAGAAAGTACTTCTTTCCACCAAGCACTTAAGCGTAAGTTCATCGAAGGGGGTGCTGACTTTATGTCCATCATTGCACTCCTCCTTGTCATTGGCTTGGCAATTTGCTTAGAAAGAATTATCTACCTTAACCTTTCCGATACCGACAGCGATCGTCTTCTTCGGGATATTGAAGACCACCTCAATCGTGGTGATGTAGAAGGTGCTAAGAGCGTAGCCCGTAATACACGTGGTCCTATTGCATCCATTGCTTACCAAGGCCTTATGCGTATCGAGCAGGGTGATGAAGTCGTAGAGCGCTCCATCACTTCTTACGGAGGTGTACAGGCAGGACTTCTCGAAAAGAACTTGTCTTGGATTACCCTATTTATCGCAATGGCTCCCTCCTTCGGGTTCTTAGGTACCGTTGTGGGTATGGTAATGGCATTCGATAAGATTGAAAAGGTTGGTGATATCAGCCCGACGATTGTAGCAGGAGGTATGAAGGTAGCTCTTATTACCACTATCGGTGGTTTGATCGTTGCCCTTATTCTTCAGCTTTTCTACAACTACATCCTCAGTAAGGTGGAAGCCGTTCTCAATAAGATGGAAGATGCTTCTATTACGTTGATGGACCTCGTTATTAAATACAACCTTAAGAACAACAAGTAAAACGCTTGCCTACTACTATGTCAGTAACAAAAAGTAGAAGGATAGCCGGTTGGACGCTCATCACGTTGCTTGTTATTTCCATTGTGATCTGCTTAGCCCTCTTTTTAGGAGGATCTACAGTAGACGCAGCCGGTAATAAAGCTTACAACTTGACTGATCTGTTCCTATACTGGGCTTACTTCCTAATCTGTATAACACTTGTTGCTACAATAGTCTTTTCTATTGTAGGGTTTTTGAAAGGGTTCAAGCACAATCCACGTAAAGCATGGGTAGGCTTAGGTGCCTTAATCGCACTTATCCTTATCTTAGTGATTACCTATGCTGTAGGTAGTGCCAATATAGAGTCCATAGGGGGAAAGGTAAATGAAGACTTTCAGAAGTACACCACAGCCGGCTGGCTTAAAACCACCGACATGGTTATTTTTACCTCCTATGTATTGCTCTTACTCAATATAGTTGCTATCGTTTGGGGAGCTTTCTCCAAGATTGGATCCAATAAGAAGTCGAAGTAATAACCAAATAAAGAAATCAAGTAAAAGATATGGCAAGAAGTAAACGTAAAGTACCCGCAATAAACGGGTCATCCACGGCCGATATCGCTTTTATTCTTCTGATCTTCTTCTTGATTACTACTTCAATGGACACGGATAAGGGCTTAAAGAGACGGTTACCGCCATTAAGTCCTAAGGAAGAACAACAAAACGATATAGAGATTAATAACCGCAACGTACTACAGTTGCTCGTCAATCGTAACGACCAAATTGCCGTACTGCGTACATCCTCAGCCGGTGAAAGTATCAGTATGATACCTTTACAGGAGCTGAAGGATCACGTGAAAGAGTTTATCGTTAACCCGGCCAATAGTGAGAATCTTCCGGAAAAGGAGGTTCGCGAAATTCCGGGGTTAGGAAACGTTGAGACTACCACTTCAAGCTATGCTATATCACTGAAAAGTGAGGTAGAAACGAGCTATCAGATGTACATCAATGTACAGAATGAGTTGCTCAAGGCATACAATGAAGTATGGAACGAAACAGCGCTGAAGCATTTTTCACGTCGTTATGATGATTTACCGGCAGCACAGCAGAAGATGGTAGTGGATATATATCCCATGCACATCTCTGAGATGCCATTGTCAGACTTAAAACACTAATAAGGAGGATAAAGTACCATGGGAAGATTCACACAAGATGGCAAACGAGAAATGCCGGAGCTAAATACGGCTTCGTTGCCTGACCTTATATTTGCCTTCCTCTTCTTTATCATGATGGTTACCAGCATACGCGAAGTAACAGCTAAAGTAGAGTACCAAAACCTCCCGAGGGCAACCGAGCTGACAAAGCTGGAAGAAAAATCACTTGTGTCTTACATCTATGTAGGCAAGCCAATAGCCTCTTTGCGCCCTAAATTTGGTAACAACTCATGTGTGCAGATCAATGACAAAATTGTGCAGAATGCCGACCTTGTCTACGACTATGCAAAGCAAGAGCAAGCCAAGATACAGGACGAACGTAAGAAGCTTATGACCATCTCCATAAAGGGTGATGCTACTACTAAGATGAAGATTATCTCTGATATTAAATATCAGTTGCGGCGTGCTGATGCGCTTAATATAAGCTACTCAGCAAGAGAATCGCTGGATAAGTGATTTTATCGGTTAGATAAACGTTAATGCTAATATGGAGGGGTTGTCTCTTTGAGGCGACCCCTTCTCTTATATATGCTTGTCCCGAACGTCTAATGAAGGAAGACTTACAAGAGGTATTATAAGTAAGTATAAAGCCATCTCAGACAGTGGAAATCATCTAATACCACAAAGGTGCTACTCAGGCGAAGTGCCGGTTCATGTTCCTTGGATATGCGTAAGAGTAAGAGACTCTCGCCTAAGCTCTGCTACTGTCTAATGGTTTGCTTTGACTGCCTCATTAAGTGGACAGCGAATCGGTGACTTAAATAGTATCTCCTCAAAATGGAGTCTGTGGCTACTATTCACTACCTTTGTAGCATAGAATTATAGTTATAGACGTGATGAAGATCGTACAAATCGGTGCCGGAGCTGTAGCTGAGAGTATCCTTGCAGCCCTTGAAAAAGTAGGGAACACGCCTATTGCTCTGTACAATAGAAGCATTTCTCGCGCTCAAGAACTTAAAGAAAAGTACGCATCGGACCTATTGATCACTAACGACTTAAAAGAACTGCCCACAGATGCCGATTGCTATCTTTTTTCTCTAAAAGATGATGCTATTGCGTTAGTTGCTTCTGCCATGCCCTCCACGAAAGGAGTCTGGCTTCATACAGCAGCAGCACGCTCAAGTGACCTATTCGCACCCTACCATAACGACTATGGGCTCTTCTATCCTTTTAATACGTTTACGCGGTCATTTCCTATTGAGTTACAAGGTACGCCTCTTTTTATTGAATACAATAATTTTGAGACGCAACAGACTATACTGAGTTTAGCTGCATTATTAGGAATGAAAGCCAAAGAAAGTGATGTTGCAAGTCGCACTAAGCTTCACTTGGCTGCCGTATTTGCATGTAACTTCACGAACCACCTACTCACCATAGCCGATGAAATATTGAGCGATACGGAGGGACTCTCTTTCGATGAGCTGCGTCCCCTCCTTCGAGAGACGTTTCGCAAAGTGGACTTCCTATCCCCATTAGAGGCTCAAAGTGGTCCCGCACGCCGGCATGATGATGAAACCATACGTAAGCATCATTTAATTCTAAAAGAATACCCGGAGATCCTAACCGCTATTTACGATCTACTGACCCATTCTATTAAAGACCATTATCCCATCTAATATGAGTAGTATTCCTCTTAATCTCGACCATATTAAAGCCTTTGTTTTCGATGTAGACGGTGTACTAAGCCGCTCTGTTACGATGTTGGATATCGAAGGGGTTCCTATTCGCACTGGTAATGTTAAGGATGGGTTTGCGCTACGTATGGCTATTTCCCACGGATACCATATAGCGATCATTACAGGCGGCTACTCTCCGCAAACTTTGCTTCGTACTCGGCATCTTGGTATCACCGACTACTATGGAGAGTCTCGTAATAAAGTTGCCGATCTGAAGCATTTTGTCGACAAATACCACCTTTCTTACGAAGAGGTTGTCTATATCGGAGATGACTTGCCGGATGTAGGTGTAATGCAGCTTGCAGGTATTGCCGTAGCTCCTCGGGACGCTGCTTATGAAGCCCTGGAAGTATCCGACTACATTTCCCCCTATAATGGAGGCGAAGGTGTAGCACGTGATGTGATCGAGCAAGTAATGCGCGCTCAAGGAAAATGGCATCTGGATGGAATTAATTTAAATTGGTAGTATGCGTACTTACCCATATCATATTATCTTAGGCTCTCAGTCTCCCCGACGTCACGAGCTACTGAGCGGACTTGACTTTCCCTTTGAAGTGCGCCCCTTACCCGACATTGACGAAAGCTACCCTACTATCCTTTCTCCTCAAGAAGTTTCTCTTTATATAGCTAAAAAGAAGGCCGATGCTTACCGAGCTTCACTAACAGAGAGCGACTTACTCATCACCGCTGATACAACCGTTATCGTGGGAGGTGAAGTACTTGGCAAACCTCATAGTCGGACTAACGCAGAGGAGATGCTTCGTAAACTTTCCGCCCGTACGCACACCGTAGTTACCGGAGTAGCACTTACCCTTTACCATCAGGAAACAAAGTGTTTTTCTGCTGAAAGCAAAGTGACTTTTGCAGATATAACTAACGAAGAGATCGCTTATTATTTAGATCATTATGCTCCCTACGACAAAGCCGGATCCTATGGAATACAGGAGTGGATAGGCTATATAGCCATCAAACGTATTGAAGGTTCTTTCTATAATGTAATGGGATTACCGGTCCATCCCCTCTACAGAGCACTTATGGAATTGGCAGGTCAAAAATAATTAGTACCTTTGTAACCTGTAAGTAATAGTAGACCCAGAAATAATATAGTCATGAAAAGAACATTCCAACCTCACAATAGGAAAAGGAAGAACAAACACGGATTCCGCACTCGTATGGCCACAGCCAACGGACGTCGCGTTCTCGCATCACGTCGTGCTAAAGGAAGAGCCAAGCTCTCTGTATCCGACGAATATTGATTTCCTATCTATCGCACCATGTACTGTGACTAGTGCGTATAGTCAGTAGGATATGTCTGTGCGGTATAATTCATTTCGGCCTGTTCCTTCATCATAGAGGAACAGGTTTTTTCTATTTAGTGGGCTTTTAACTAAGAAATAGTCTTGAAAGCGATCATACTCTCGTCCATTGGCACACCGCGCAATACCTCTTCCGAGGCAGTAGCTGACTACATACGTAACTACCTTGGGGATAAACATGTAATCTCTGCTCCACAACCAATTAGACGACGTATCATAGAGAAGCGCATTTTACCTGGTCACCTTCCTCATTCAGTAGCTCGCTATACCGCATTATCAGATTTGTATGGAGGGGAATTACCCTTACGCATCTATGGAGAGCGGTTGCGCCTACGCTTACAGCAATTAGTAGGTGACACCCACAGCATCTACAACTTCTCTTTACATGAAGGAAAGGACACACTTACCCCCTTTATACAGAAAATTCAAGAAGATGGCCCTTTCAGTGAAATAACCATCTTTTCACTATACCCACACCATACGTTCAGTAGCTCTATTTCAACGATAGAGCCACTTAAAGCCTCGCTTAAATTTTTTTTCCCGGAAACGACTCTTCATATCGTACATTCCTACTGGAGCGACAAGCGATACATTAGTGCCATTGTAAAGCGCATTCAAGAGAGATTAGCAGAAGCGCAATACGACCATATTGCCATAAGTTTCCACAGTATTCCGTTAGTACATCAGTGGTTCGGCTGCTGGTACGGCTTCAATTACTTTCAACAATGTAAAAAAACCGCGCAACTCATCACACAAGCTTTGCCGGACGGCCATCCCTCCACAGGACCCTACTTTCAGTCCGCTATAGGCAAAAAGTGGCTCAAACCCAATTTAGAGCAAGCTTTGCCGGAATGGCTAAGATTGAATTACAAAAGGGTGCTGGTGGCTTGCCCGGGCTTTCTCATGGACTGTTTGGAAAATGTATATGATATTGGTGTAGTGCTCCACAAGCAGTTCATAGAGGTAGGGGGAGAGTGTTGCTCCTTAGCTGAATCGTTAAACGATTCGACCGATTTAGCCGAACTAATAGCTCAGTTGGTGCAGGAAACTGAAAGTACCAAATAGAGATGCCCAAGCAATAGGGTTACCTACAGATCAAAAAATAATATCTTTATCTTTAATCAAAAGTATTAGATATTTTTTTGGGAGGGGAGAAGTAAGGGAATTAATTATGGTGAGTTTTTCTTCCTGACGTAATGAAATGCGCTAAAAGAAGACGGGAGGATGGGCAAAGATAGATGTAGTAAGGAGAGCTTTTGCATATAAGAATAATTGATTACCTTTGCACTTGCGTTAGGTGATAGGCAGCATTTGTGCATACAAAAAAGTGGCAGACGGCTTCACTTAGCGACGGGATGTAGCACAGTTGGTAGCGCGCCACGTTCGGGACGTGGAGGTCGGAAGTTCGAGTCTTCTCATCCCGACTACTAAAAGAGAGTGACCGGTTGAATAAATTCTTTTGATCCTTCGGATTGAAAGAATTTTTGTTTTAAAGACTATCTTCTTAATGGAAGTGACAAGATAGCACATAATCAGTTTGTCGGGGCTTTTTGTTAATATTGTAGGAATAGGATTTGATGGGAAGGCAAATTACTTCTCGTATTATGATAATGCAGATTGCCGCATGGGCATTACATTCAAGATAATCGGTTTTATAAAGAGCGTGTAGAAAACAAGAGTTGAGGTAGGAAATGTGCGCTTATATAGGGTAACTGAAATAAAAAGGAATAAAGTCAAATGAAAGAGAAAGTGATCTGTTTTTTTACGCTTGCGCTTATTTCGAGCACAACACTAATGTTTGGTCAAGATAGTATACTTGACTATTGGGATAAGAAAGAAGTATTTCCTGATTCTGTAATTTGTCCTGCTCCTCCGGGATCGTCAATTCCCGAAAATATTGTTTTGGATTACTTATGCAATACTAGAAATGATTGCTTTATCAATCCGAACAGTAGATATAAGTTACGATATTATCCTGTTTGCAAAGTCGAAGCGAGTAGCTATTGGCTATTAATGTATGAAACAACAGATGGTTACTCACTAGATCGCTATATAGCTTCTTACATCGAATCCGAAGATCGAATAGCATACAAGCTCCATGTATACAGCACAGTTGGGTGTGACCTGCCCACAATCTTTTACAAGCTAAAAGGCGATACGATTGAAGTATATCGTAAGATCCCTAAGATAGAAGATTACCCAGGAGAAGATACTATACAGGGAATCTATAGATTGGATCGTTCTCTGAGTTTGATCTCAAGTAATTTTCCGGAAGATGACTTTATTCCGATTCTGATCGAAGATATAATACCTGACTTTCAATTGAGTAGAGCGACAAATGAAAAGTCAATCACAAATAATATCGAAGGCATAAGCAGTGAGGGTGCAGAAGCTAAAGTCAATTATGTAAATGGGAAAATATCAAAAAGCATTACTACTGTTTATGGAGAGACAGCACAGGCAACAATAATATATGAGTTTGGAGCTGAGAAGATAAAGGTGTTGGAGACTAAATACTCTTATAAGAGTAGGATCGAGGAAGTGGAGTCGGATAGAGATTTGTCGTTGGATTACAGAATAAGTTACTTCATTGATTATGATGGGAAAGTTGTAGGAGCAGAGGCGCCGGAGCATATTGACATTTTTCGAGAATTTCAACGAGTAGTTCCTTTTGAATTATAAGCAAAAGGATGGGCAGAATTGATAGGGATGACAGGCTGACGTGTGCTGAAAAAATTTGACGGTTAGTGGCGAAAATCTTTTAGTAGGATAATTTTGCCCGTAAGTCTAATCACTTAAAGGCACAATACGATTTCCAAACTGTGAAACTCGGGGAACTGTGCGGAACTTATGGGTAGGGAGTGTGCGCTTATATAGGGTAACTGAAATAAAAAGGAATAAAGGCAAATGAAAGAGAAAGTGATCTGTTTTTTGACAATCAACCATCTATTTAAATGAAATTAGTTCCGGCTATATTCTTTATTTGTCTTATTCTGACGGCATCATGCCGTCAGAATAAGACATTTCACAGTATTGATTCATTCCAAGACTCTCGCGTTTGGACACTTGCAAAACTTGTTCAATCCGAAGATACTGTGAAAATGAGGGAGTTTGTAAATTCAAATCCGACGGTTGATATAGATGAAGTGGATGCTAAGTATCATAAAAATTTACTTATTTGGTCCATCTTTAATGGGCATTATAAATCCGCTGGAGCTTTGTTACGCTTAGGTGCGAATCCTAATTTTACTGCTTTTGATGGGACAACCCCTCTAATTTATGCCTCCAAGTATCTAACCTCAAATTATAAAACTGATATAAGATATATTACTGCACTTCTACAATTTGGAGCAGATCCCAATAAAATAACTACAGATTCTGTTACGGGATTGGAAAGAAATGCTCTAAATGCAGCAGTGGTAACATCAATTGAATATGTAAAATATCTAATTGAAAAAGGTAATGCAGACCCATTTATGACGGTGAACCATATATCACCTATTGAACAGGCAGTAATTCAAAATAAGTTAGAGACGGTTGACTATTTAATATCATCGTCAAATGTATCATTACATATCCCGTCAGGAACATATGGTGGTGGAAAGACAGTGTACGACATCTTAAACGACAAAGAATATCCTTCCGGCAGTCATCTATATTTATTACAGCAAAAAATCCTCACCTCATTATAAACAATGAACAAACTGTTGTGCTCTTTTTTAATAATGCTGCTTCCTATCGGCATTGCTTTTGCTCAGTCAAGCTTGATAAACTCACTTGAGTTAGTTGATCTTCATAACATACAGCGGGCTGAAGCCATAGCTCAATTAGTCTTGGGTGATAGTGTTCAACATGCAACATATTTTGTTTTTATAATGAACCATGAATTGTTGCTTGTACACAAAAAAGATAGCGACTATCGTAGATACAGACTTTCTCAATCGTTTGATAAAGTGGATAAAAAAGCAACTTTTAATATAGTAAGCAGTCAGCGGTTGGAAGATGACGATATTTTGAAAAGGGTATTCTCTGAGAATCCATGTACCCGAAGGTTTACATACTCCAACACTGATTCGTTAGTATATAAACACGACTTGAGAATTAGTTATATGTATTTTGTCCTCTGTAAAGAGGGAGAGAAAGTCTGCGAGTTCAATTTGCCTATAACTGTCACTCCAGGATTCAAAGGTCCTGAATATCCGTTACAGAAGGGCATTCTCGACTATTTGATTGAAATCTTGTTTTATCGATTTAAGACTTGATATAAGTAATCTCTCTAGGGTGTATTACGTCTCCTTAGAACGATAAATAATTCTCTTTCTTGTACGGGAAAGAGTATACAAGCCCTTTGACGAATCACCTAACGGAGGAGAGACGTTCGTATGAAGAGCGCAATCATTTCTTACTTGAATCTACGATGTTATTTCTCCGTAACGTGATTATTAGATTTGTGATACCTTTGGCAATATGACAAGTAAGCAGACGGAAAATCTGAAGACAGAAGGTAAGTCAATCACCTACAGCTATGCCCCACAGCATCGCCGACTACAGAACCTCGTGGTCAATGCTAAAGTAGGCACCATTATGGACAATGCCTACAGCTATGATGCTGTGTGTAACGTACTTTCTGTTGTTAACAAGGCGGCATTTCCAGTAAAGGGCATATCTACCATCCTGGATGGGAGTATCTATGGCTCCAGACAGAACATTTCAAAAACAGCTGGTAGTAAGACTCAAAAAGTAACCCTAAATAACAGCCAATAATGAAAAGAAGAAGCATCGTTTGTTTGATAAATATCGGCTTAGGTCTCTTTGTGGCGTATATGTTTCTACTTTATATAAGAGAAAGAAATATCACTGCTACTGAATACAATATAGCTTGTAATATAGTTAATATAGATATGAGACATAGCTCAAGGCAACACTCTACAGTGGAGGTTATTTATCGAAATAAGAAGTATACTACTAATATAGCCAACGGAGAAAGATTGCAAATTGGATATAATACTACTACCTTCTATTATGACGAGTTGCTTGACAGAGTGTTTTGTCGTAATTCAGGTATTGAAAGAGGGTTATATATAGCTATCTTACTGTTTGTTGCGTCTTTTCTATTTTGGTCAAATTCAAAGATCACTGTTAATAAAGAAAGTAATAAGTTTTGGTAATGCTCCAAATCGGAGGGGATAAAATAAAAAGAACGGTAATATGTGACACACAAAAGTCGATACATGACAATGTAGGAATGGGTAATCAGGAGGAAATAAAATGAAAAGTCGTTATATAGGCATGGTGGTTGTCTTATTGATGCCATTGTTGTGCTTTAGTTGCAGTCCTCAATTATATTTACAAAAGAGGACTAATAGATTGGTCGATAAACTTCTTATGGAAAACGATTCAATCTATGTCTATTCGATTGCATTTCATAATTACAACTTGATCTGGTTCCATTATGGGAATTCAATACAAGCCTATCGGATTAAGCCCTATCATACGCAAAAATATAAATCAATACCGGCTGAAAATGTTATTCGCTACGCTGATAGTGTAGATTATTTTGATAGATCTCTTGATAAAGATGTTGCCTGTTTTAGGCATATGCTTGATGGGGAAAGTATAGAATTATACCTCAAAGACGGAATAATATTGGATAGCAGTGTTGATACTCAATGCTTATTCAATAAAAAGTTTATAAGGGGGAGCTTTCCCTATCAGCTTCAATACGATCTTTTTAAACTAGGACGAGCTCCCAAGGGGTATAACTTCGAGGAAGTGTACTCAAAATAGAGAATTAGTGATCCTCTCTCTGCTTATATCATACATATGGTGGGGTAAGATGAAACTATAGAGGTAAATGGATTTGTAATTCGTAATGAGAATGGCAGCGCAAAATAAAGTTTCAAATAGGTTTCCTTCAATCCTCTCTTTTGTAGTGGCTTTTCTCTTCATGCTCCTGTTGTTTAACTTTTGGATTGGCACAAAAGAAGATTGGCTGATTGCGATAAGAGAGCCATCCTTTGTAATTAAGAGAATTGTAACGACATTTTTACTCGGGTTGATTGTGTGCTTTTTATTGGAGTTTATGATATTGCGTTTATTATCCTTTTGTGGGTTTAGAAAATTCGGAGCTCTTGGTGCTGTAACCAAGGTTATAGTTGTACTCATAGAAGCATTGGTAGTAAGCTTGCTTTCATTGTAATTACAGGCTAAAAAGGAAAATTATCGTACCTTTGCACTAGTATTCACTCTATCAAGTACATTCATTCATCAATCACACAAAGCCCTGTCCTTATGACGAATAGATTTTTTCTTTGCTTTCTGACATCGTTATGCCTATGTCTGTTAGCGTTCAATACTTATGCTCAAGACGTTCTCACATTTGCAAACACCCCTAGCCAAGCTACTCTAACCGAGGAAGAGAATGCCACACAAAGAGATCTACAAGTGCTTGGCAAACTTCTAAAAGAGAGTCATCCTAAAATGCTTGAGGCGGACTTTGCGATTAGTCTTGATAGTGAATTAGCTAAGTTTTATCAGTTAGCCAAGCATATCAATACACGTGCGGATTCGTACCTCCTTCTTCAGCAATTTACGAGTTTGATGGGTGACGGTCACACTACGCTGACTCTTGACACCGCTCTGTTTAAGACTTACTACCCAATTAGGCTAGGGATCGAAGAGTACCCTACGGTGCGTCTCATGACAGCACCCAAGACCCTTCAGAGCTATGTAGGAAAGGAGATTAAGTCCATCTGTGACATCCCTATTCTAAATGTTGTCGATACGCTCAGGCGCTATATCAGTGCGGACAATGTGCAGTACTCTCTCTCTCAAGTAAGTGCCTTGGGTTCATTCTGTATCTATTGGAGATCTCTAGGCTTAGACACTTTGAAAGTTACATTTGCTGATATGGACTCCATCTTTATCTCGCCCATATCTGTGAGTGATAGAGTGGAGCTGTATAGCAGTCCAAATGCGACACATTACAACACGCTTACAGCTCCACGAAAAGCTTTGTACTGGTATGATGTGATGGCAGCTCCAGGAGTTGCCTATCTCCAGATGAATGCTATGAAAGACTATCAGTCTGAGTATAGTCGCATTACTAGTTCTAAGCAAAGTGGAGATAAACTAACCCCTCAAGAGCAAGCATACCTGTCCTCTCTCCCTCGTTTTTCGGACTTTATTGATCAGATGTTTAAAGAGATGGACTCGCTTCATACGCACACACTGATCATAGATCTCCGCTACAACTCTGGAGGGAGTAGCATGCTTGGAGATATGCTACTCAAGTATTTACCCACGCCAAGAGAGGCCACCTCAAGCTATACATATCACTTACGAGTGTCTGAGTTGTGGAGAAGTAACTGCCCCTCCCTGTCTGATAGGATTCCAAAAGAATACTCTGGGAAGATGATTGATGGAAAGACTTTTAGTGACTTGATCTCTGCAGACGACCAAAGTCAAATGTCATGCGATCAGAGCCACAACCCTCAACGGACTTTTAAGGGAGACGTCTACATATTCGTTGGAGAGAAGACCTTCAGTAGTGCTGGGATGCTTGCAACTGTAGCACAGGATTCAGGGGTAGCACTTATCCTTGAAGATGCTAATGCACCCTGTGCCTTCGCTCCTTGCCATTATGGAGATGTAATCGGATTCACGCTCCCCAATAGTGGCTTTAAGGGTTATATTAGCAGTAAGTCTTTTATGCGTCCAGATCAGAAAAGATGTGGAGAGAAGAGACTTGTTCCCGATAGATCTATCCCTCAGACTAAGGATACTGCCCTGCTTGGCGCAGATTCGCTGTGGGAATATGTCATTAATACTACATCAGAGAAAAAATAGTAGAGCTGACAGTTCGCCCCGACACTTCGTTACCCATCTCTAAGCTCTAATTCGATAGCCACATGGATATTTTTTGTTTTTACGTAGAGAATTGAGATTTTCCACGTGAGAATTGAAGCAAATCTGCGGGGAGTGCGGCTCTTGTGATTACATAATACACCCAAAATCTTTGCCTCAGAGACATCCTGGAGTTGGATAGCCTCCTATGTAAGTGCGAAAATGAAGAAGATATTTTTGATAGTGCTTTCTTGTATAGTAGCATTCGCTTATTACTTCTATCCTAGAACAGTTTCTTTTGAATTTGTTGAAGAAATACCGCTCCCAACTGATGCTTTCGATAGAAGGGAGTATATTGGATTTGACTATGTGGAAAGTGTGGATTGGTTATACTTCTATTTGGTTGAGTTCTACGAAAGAATTCCGAATGATGATCCAAAGCTAAAGGGCTACGACAGAGACTTTGTCCGGAAGCTTTCCGAAGGTTTTGACTTTGAGAAATACGACTATCTGATAACATATCAGAAGACACTTAGTAAGCTGCAATACTCCCCATATCTAACAAAAGAAAAAGACGACATATACTTTGATAAGCGAACTCCTTTAATCCCAACTTGGAATAAAAGAGGAACAGATAAAGTGTACATATACAGAATCAAGAAAAACGACCATTTCAGAGCTCCTGGTCCTTAAGTAGAAAAGCGCAATGAACTCAATCACGCACTCTAACGTTCTGAGGTTTTGTGGCATTATGGACAATCTCTACAGCTATGATGCCGTGTGTAACGTACTTTCTGTTGTCAGCAAGGCGGCATTTCCAGTAAAGGGCATATCTACCGTTATAGATGGCATACCTATGGCACCAGACAGACCATTTCAAAAACAACTGGATCAGCAAATAATACTAAAATCATGAGATTACCACTATGAAAACATATTTATCAAAGGTTCAGGTAAGCAAGAATTTTATCGCCCTACTACTTGTATGTCTCTTGCAATTCATATTTTATTCAACCTGCGTTGGGCAACAAGCTGGCTCTTATAAAATGAATTCTTTGGATAAGAATCTCCATTCTAGCATCCAAGCTATATCTGAACTTCCATGGCTTAAGGAGCTGTTTCAGAAGGAAGAGATTATAATTTTCAGCTCTATGAAGATGAAAAAGCCTAAAGATCATTTCGGTATAGTATTGTTTCAAAATGGTCAATACGTATTAATAGGTTTAGAAAAAAACGAGGAGGATTTTTTTGTTTCCAATGTAACCTCTATGTATTCACCTTGCCCTGATAAAGGATACAACATATTTAACGAGATAAGAAGACTCAATGCTTCAAGCTTTTTTGGAGAAGAATATTCTAAACACGAATACATATCTTATCTGTACATCGCTTATTATCTGCATGGTGAGCTACTAGGTCACTGGGGAATGCCTTTTCTTTACATAGGATCAAACGTAAAAGTCAAATATCCGATAAGCGGGAATGCTATTTTTTCATTATGGATGTTTGATGATAAGCTATTTGAAAAGTCCCAGTAAATGATGTTCTCTATCCGATACAGAAAGTATAGAACGCATATATCGTTTGCTCATGTTGGTCTATCCTGATAAGGAAAAGATAACCTATTAAGCCCCCTAATTCCTCTTTGCTTTCACATAGGGATGGATAAAGTGCTATATGCGTTGGAATAGGCTTCGTTTAGCGCAGATGCTACTCTTTGAGACACAGTTTCCTTCCCTTAATGTGCGTTCTTTTGCAGATTGATATTTGCCACCTCTTTGATACGACCTTTCCTGGCTTTCAACTCCCATACTTCCTCAATTAAACCATTCCCATGTTGTTTTCTCTAACTATGACGGAATACAATAAGGAAATGTACGATAACCACCTAACTAACCCTTGACTAGTCCCTTAGCATATGATGGCCGGAAAGTCTTTTACGCTCTATACGATCTTTAGCAGCCTACATCTTCTCTTTTTCATAAATACAACTACGCTATTCGCACAAAACTCTGCACAAATTAGTACAACCGTTACGGACCAGGATGGAGAGCCGTTAATAGGTGCTAATGTGCGTATCCTTAATAGTAAAGGAAGTATTGTTACAGGGGGGACAACGAACGCAGAAGGAGTCTTTCATCTTCAAGCTAATACGCACGGGAAACATAAGTTGCTCATTACCTATGTAGGGTACAAGAATTACGAAATGGATATCACGCTGCCCCTCAAGAGTCCTTTAGCTACTATCACATTGCAGGAAGATGCCGCTGTAATAGGTTCTGTAGTTGTTCAGGGTAAAGCCACTGATATGATTGTAAAGGGAGATACGTTGGTCTTTAATGCTTCGGCTTTCCGAACGGGTGCAGGGAGTACATTGGAAGATTTGATAAAAAGGCTACCCGGTGCAGAAGTGGATGCAAACGGGAAAATTACCATCAATGGAAAGCAAGTAGAGAAGATTACTGTGGATGGTAAGGAGTTCTTTGCCGGAGACCCGCAGATAGCGACCCGTAATTTGCCGGCTGAAGCAATTGATCGCCTTGAGTTACTTGACAAAGAAAGCGACCAGTCGCGCATGACAGGATTTAGTGATGGAGAAGAGGAAACAGTGCTTAATCTGTCGTTACGCAACACACACCAACAGGGTGTATTCGGTTCCTCTTTTGGGGGCTACGGACTGGATGCTCCCACAGAATCAAAGGCTGAGACGGGGCATCGCTATGAGGTAGGGGCTAATTTGAGTCGACTCTCAGGTAAAGATCGCCAAACCTTGATCATTGGCTCCAATAATACCAATAATAGAGGAATGAGCGAGTTCACTCCGGAAGTAATGGGGCGAAGACGAAGAAATCAATTGGGAAGTAGAGGCATTACAACCTCTTTTATGCTTGCCGGTGACGTGGCTATAGATCGTCCCCTATTCCTATTAGAGAGTAATGGTAGATATGGATTTAATCATAGTCAAGTGCGAAGCCGGTCTAATAGCGAAGTTATTGGCGGTGACAAAGAATCCCTTTTCACTACCTCGGAGGAAAAAGTGACTTCCAATGAGCATACCGCAGGGTTTGAAGGACGAATTACCTACAAGTTTTCTGAACAAACGGAGATGGTAGCACGTCCGCGGATTATGTGGAGTAAAGGCAAGAGTACAGGATTCTCCGGTACGCTTTCTTCGATGAATAAGGACCTGCTAAGCTCTGCTTCTACTAACTATACGAATGACTACACTAATCTTCGTGGTGGAGGGAAAATAGATCTTACGCATCGCTTTGGCTCAAAGGGACGAAATATTACCTTACAGATGCGTGCTTACTATGATGGTAGTGATGAAGAAAGTGAAACAGAGAGTTTACTCTCCGGGGTAACAGCCTCTCAAAAAGCATTGAATAACTATCATCAAGAAGATGCGGTAAAGCAATTCAATTCCTCCTTGGCGCTCTCTTGGGTAGAGCCTTTGGGTAGAAACTTCTTCTTGCAAGCAAGAGCTCAATGGCGCTACACCGGTCGTAATAGCAGGCGTAACCTATTTTCGCCTGATGCCAATGGAGACTTTTCGATAAAAGAAGAGGCATACAGCAGTTTGCTTGATAGCTACCTTAATACTTATCAAGGCGATCTAAACCTTCAGAAAAAGGGTGACAAATACAATCTTACTGTAGGGGTTAGCTTCGTACCGCATACAATGAACATCGTATATGCAAGTGGCTCTAATGAAAATCATAGAGCCACCTACTTTAATGTAGCGCCTTCTCTGCGCTTTAATTTTAATCCTACGAAGCAAACCTCCATTCGCCTCAACTATTTTGGCCGGGCAGCCATGCCTAATGCGGCACAAATGTATCCCACAACGGACCCTACAGATCTTCTTCGTATTACCAAGGGTAATATTGATCTTAAGCCCTCATTCACCCATATGATGTGGGGAGTAGTACGCCTTTATGAACCGATGAGTCGCTTCGCATTCAATCTATTTATTAGAGGTAGATACGAGCTAAATGGGGTGGCTTCAAATGTTATATTTGACCGCACTACAGGACAACGAATGATTTACTACCAAAACGTAAATGGTAACGCATCTTTCGGGGTACACTCATCCTTCTCTCTGCCTGTGATCAACAACTTTTTTACGTTCTCAGGTGGCTTATATACGAACTATAACCACAACATCGGATTTACCGACGACATGCGTAATGTCTCTAATGCAGTCACAGCTGCACCCAATTTAGCGTTCGGATTTTTAAAGGGACCTATCTATATGAAGTTAAGGGGTGGAGTAGAGGGAAATTTTGTTCGCAACAGCATAAATAAGATAAGTAATCGTTCTATATGGAACTACTCTTCAGGCTTTGAAGCAAGCTATGACTTCTTAGAGGGCTTAAAAATAGAAACGGATCTCCGCTGGTCAACCAATAAATTGTATAGTGGGGAGATGGGAAAGCAAGAGTGGATATGGAACGCAGCGCTCTCTTATTCCTTCCTCAAAGGAAAGAAAGCAACTATACGTCTCAAAGCGTATGACTTGCTTGCTAATGCGACCGGTATAAGTCGCCATGCCACAGCCTACGAAATTACAGACACGTACACCAATGTATTAGGTCGCTATGTAATGCTACATTTTATATACCGATTTAATAGCTTTGGAGGTAAGACACCTTCAACCCCCAGTATGATGCCTCATAGGCACTTCTGATAAAATATTCAAAGGGGAAAACTCTCTTCTTTTTGCTTTCCTGAAAGGCTAAACAAACATCACTCACTACCTATAGGAGGAAATGTTGTCTTAAAAGATTTTGTAAAACAAATAAGTTTGTTAACTTAGCTGTTGAAAAGTAACCCTAAGTTTATTGACTTAAAATGTTAAGAAAGAAGAGCTTTTTGCTGCTAACGCTTTTAGCAACGATGTCTTTTGTAGGATGTCATAAGGAAGAAACCCCGCGATGTGGAGGGGAAAATCCCATCACCTTTTATAGTAATATTCCCGGTAGTTATATGTCGGCTCCGGAAAGCCGTGTACAGGGCAACCTATGGCAGGCTGAGGATGCTATAGGTGTCTATATGATGCAGACAGGCAAAACAGCTCCCTTAGGAAAAGCAAATGCCCGCTATACTACAAAAGATAGGGATGCCTCAGAGGCTTCCTTTACTCCGGCTACTGAGGCTGATGCACTTCGTTTCCCCTACACGGGCAATGTGGATTTTGTGGCATACTACCCCTATCTGTCTCTTTCAGAGGGCAATACTTCACTATCTTTGGATGTAAGTAATCAGTCTCAGCCAAAGGATATTGATTTGCTTTATGCGACAGCTGCCAATGTAGAGAAGAGTAATGCCGTGGCACTGACTTTTCGTCATATACTTCCTCAGCTGGTATTTCAATTCAAAGATGAAAATGAGCAACCAATCCCTTCATCTTCCATTAGTGATCTGACGCTTCTCGATGTAGCACAGAAGGCGACGTTTGATTTGATGAATGCCACCCTAACGCCAACCGGTACTCCGTCGGATCTAAAGGCAAATGCAAGTGATCTGACTTTCCTTATTTTGCCCGGTCTTGTGAAGCCTTTAGTCGCTACATTTGAATATAATGGCAAACAGTACCGGTGGGAGATTAGCCAAGAAGGAAAAACTTTTGAGAAAGGAAAGAAATATACTTTCTCTGTGATGGTACTGAAAGATAAAGTTGTCTATTCTGAATCGGTGAATGCAACTATCGAGGATCGTGGAGTAGGGGATCATATAACCGGCGACCCACTCGAACCACTTGACGGTACGAATACCCAACAGCAAGCCATATCGATCACTGAAGAGGGTGGAGGTGCCCCTTTGAAGAATGGGGCTGAAGTAACTCTTCCTGCAGGAGCAGCAAGTAGCAAGAGTTTTAATATTACTACCAATGGAGGAGTACCTTGGAGTGCTTCGGTCAATGCAGAAGCAGCCGGTTGGCTTCATCTTACAACAACTGCTTCTACGCTTCAGTTAAAAGCCGATGGCAACGACCAAACAACATCTCGTACAGCTCAACTTACGATCAAGCTTAATGCAACCACGTCTATGCGAGCAGATGCCTCTTTGGTGCTTCGCATAGTGCAAGAAGGAAAGGCAGCACAGCCTATTGAGCTGAAGGTAACGCCCACAGCTTTAGACGCTTTCCCTGCAAATGGCGGAATACAACAGGTAACTATCAACGTTACCCCGCTGGGAACGGAGTGGACATATACAATTGAGGGAGAAGGCTTTGCCGCAAAGAAAGGTACTGACCCTGCACAACTTCAAGTAGAGGCTTCGTCCAATACAACTAATGCAGCTAGGGAGGGTTCATTGGTAGTAACAGCCGGTTCAGCCTCTAAAACTATTTCGCTGAGTCAAGCAGCTGCAAAAAAAATAACTGCTTACGGAACAAATATTATTATCACGGGCTATTGCTGCGGAACTACTAAAAGTGAGCGATATATTGAGTTATATAACCCCACAGATCATACAATTGCACTTGAGGAATACAGAATTTTTGTCTACTCTAAAACAGGTGATAGCAAAAAGACAATAAGGTTGTCGGGTTGTGGTCTTTCCTTGGCACCACAAGAATATGTTCTCCTCCATTCAGGTGGAGATTTTGCAGCAAAATACCCGGGCAAAAAGTTTATGCCGCAGAACTTCCAATTTGATGGTCTTGGTGCAGTGTCTCTCGCCTATAGTGGTGATGGGGATATTGATATGTTAGGTGTGTCCAGGCCCAGCAGTACGGAAATAAACCAGAAAAATCTTTCCAGTAAGGTGTTGGTTCGTAAAAAGGGGTATCTGAATCCCTGTAAAACTTTTGTCCTTGACCAATGGATCAAGCAGGCTGCCTCTACCAATAAAACTTTAGAAGGATTCTATATGCGGGAAAGACAGTAGATAACAGTGTATTTACTGATTATAGTTTAGTATGTGTCTACTTGTGAGATTATGTTATTAAGGGTAGGCTAAAAGGTGCCGGTAGGGCTGATTTCTGAATTTGGAGATCAGCCCTTTTACTTTACCGGAAGTGATTTTGTAGTAAAGAAAAGATTTGATGTTAATATCAAAGCCTATGGTTAAGCAATCTCTTTTTGTGTTTTGAATGAAATGCTTAACTTAGTTTTATGAAAGGAAAAAGTAATAAGAATACTACTTAATGCAAATGAAGTGATGAGAATAAAACCGAAGCGCTATTTTACAAGCTTGAGATTTGGTGCCAATATGTTTCTCATGAATGTGTCTTTATTATGAAAAGTAAGTCTTTCCAGTGGGTACTCCTATTTCAGAAGCGAGAAAGCTCTAAACAGGCTTCGCTAAGTGAATGGTAGAATACCTATATAAAACTCTCACTCCCGGTTCATAGATAACAGAAAGTAAAAACTAAATATCAATAGATTATGTTAAAGCTAACCCGTATCATGCTTATCAGCTTCCTGCTCAATGCATTTGCAGGCTTGCTTCTTGCGCAGACTCCTCACGAGCCTACTCATTTAATCATTTATAGGGGGACAACGGTCACACAAGTACCTTTAAGTGAAATAGACAGTATTCGGTTTGAATCTCTAAAGAATAGTCCGATGGTACCGCTTGAGTATGTGGCAGAATACAATGTAGGAAAGACCCCGGGTACCTTTGCTGAGTCACAGCAAAATGATGCTTCCGGATATTTTCCCTTTGAAGAAGTGAATTCTATTTGTCCCAAAGGCTACCATACGCCTACACGTCAGGAAGCTGCTGTTTTGTTCCCCCTCTTTGGGCCTAAATTTGAGATTTATATTTGGTTTGATACGAAAAAGGAGACCATAGGAGCTTTGGAAGCTATTCAAGTCGGTGATGTGAAGGCTTCCTATTTGAACGATTATAAATCACCGGGTGGTAAAGTATGTTATGCTATTCGTTTCCAAAAAGCTGAAGCGGAAGCAGAAGCCGGCTATCCGGCTGCAACAGATAATTCACTCCGTACAGCCTATAGATACGAGATTGTGGGAAAAATGGCAGAAGGAAATCTGGATGCACATATGAAGATCACTGCCAGACACTTAGGAAATGATTTTAGTGGCTCTATGGATGATGTGGCTAAAGAGGAGTTTTGGGCCACAAATAGCGAGGCTGATGTGGTTCGTATTTTGCCAAGTGCTATCTATTATCACCCACAGTTTAATAAAGAAGTCGTTGGAGCCGGAGCCTACTATTGGACTACTACTCCTCATGAGACTCAATCTACCTTCGTTTGGACTATCGCATATATTTCTAAAATGGCCTATATCAGCTATAACTCAGATAAATTCAAGTTTGGTGTGAGACCGTTTAAGAATACCTTATAGGGGTTTATTTCCTATTTTGGTAAGCCATACCAAATAGAGTGAATATCATCATGAAAGTAAACTAATCTGTGTGCCTGGTTAGACGTTAGGTATCCTCAAGTAAGAGGGTAGTCTCTACCCACTCCAAAGAGGGAGCGAATAAACAGGATATACTCATCCGGTGTACAGATCAATAAAGCAGTTTGTATAAATAGTACAATTTGAGGTATATGAAAAGACATTACTATTGCCTAATAGCCTTTCTCTCTTTATTCCCATTCTTTCAGTACCTACCTGCATCTGCACAGGGATCTGCTGAACAAGTGATTACCCTTACTACTTCGCGAGCCATTGGCGATTCAGTTCGTATTAAAGTTGTGTCGCAAAATGCAGCTCCTGTTAGTGTAGAGGGACTCTCAGAGAGCACATTGGCTCAGGATTATAAAAAGTATCAGATAAAGAGTCAGACCATCGTTGTGCGGGGGCCTGTCCTCTTTTTAGCGACATTCAGCAATGGAATTACTCAGATCGTCTTTAAGAATGCGAGTGTATTAGATCGAATCGATTGTGAGCAAAATGAACTTGCAGAACTTGATTTTACTGAGGCACCGAACTTGAGACAGCTGTTTTGCCATAAGAACAAATTAGAGCGCATTAATGTAGAGGCATGTAAGCAGCTACAGTGGTTTAATTGTTCAGAGAATAGGTTGAAAAGCTTGAATGTGAGTAACAATGCGTCACTGAATATATTGGTTTGTGCAGATAATAAGTTGAATGCATTGGATATTAAGCAGTTAACCTCTCTTCAAACGCTTGATTGTGCGAAAAATATGCTTAATACGCTTGATCTCACAGCGAATCACTCTTTACGAGGTTTATCTTGCCAAAATAACCTCCTAACCGATTTGCGTCTAACAGGGTGTGAGCGTTTAGAGACTATTGTTGCTTCCTCAAATAAGCTTACTAAGTTGGATTTGTCCGGCCTGTCTAAGCTAAAAGATCTTAGGTGCTATGAAAATGCTATTGAGCGACTTTCTTTTACCGAGTCGCCTATGGTAAAAACAATCTATTTGGAGTGCAATTCTATCAAAGAGCATGATATGACAGACTTGATGCGCTCACTTCCCATAGCAGAGGAGAATGCCAAAAAGGGTGCTAAGATAGGGGTGCTGGACTTAACTTACTCTAAAGAAAAAAATGTATGTAACAAAGAGGCAGTGGGCATAGCTACTAAGAAGCATTGGAGCGTGCTGGCTTTCGATGGACGAAAATATATCCCATACGAGGGTAGTGGAAGTGCTTCTTTGGAGGTGCCGGATAATAATGAAAAGCCTCTTGTATATCCTACAGAGGTCACGGATCGTCTGTATCTTTCACAGGCTTTCAGTAAAAGTGGATTCCCTACGGTGATTTATAGTATGGAAGGAAGAAAGATACTTAGATTGAAGGATGGAGAGGTCGCTTCGGTGGATGTGTCAGAGCTGCCGCAAGGTATGTATATAGTTGTCTCCGGGGCTCTCTCTGCCGGCTTTATCAAACGCTAAAAGGATTAACTGTCAGATCAAAAATTAGGGGCAGTGCAAAAGCTTTTGCACTGCCCCTAACTGTATCTATATTTGCGGTCAAAGCAAATCTTTACTTGCGCGGAGCTTCCATGTTGAGGTCTTCAGCGCTACGAATCCATATAGCAGCAGTGGTGAACTGCATGGATCCAACACGGTTATAAGAGAGAACTCCTGTTACACTTCCGTTTCCACTTGGCATCTTTGTATTTCCAAAGGGGCAATATTTGCTAATAGCTACAGATGGAAGCTTATACATCATGACGGGAGGTTCAATGGTAGCATTGGTATCTTGTAGGTCATTAAAGGTAACGCTTTCATTAGAGCTGTCATAAAGAGCATAGCCCTTCTCACCTTTCACGAACTGAACACCCGTTATCGTTACAAGCCTGCCATGCCATTTATCGTAATCCATTACTTGATATGTATTCGGGTCCATTGCGAATAGCTCATTGAAAGCAATTACTTCCGGAGTAACGATATGAGTAGGAGTGTCAAGCTTTTTCACTTGTGCATTATCTATTTCAAGGGTCATTCCACCATCCATATATCTACTTATTTTGCTGTCTTTGAGGTTTAGCACAAGTTCATCTCCTTGGTCATATCCCGGATTGTTTTCAGCTAAACGAATAGTCATTCCTTGTTTGTCATTCGAAACAAATAGATTACGCAGGCTATTGATGTTATTACGATTAGAGGTTACAACTACACTGATGCTCTTCTCTTCAGTAATAGTTACTTGAGCCCCATAGCCGGCTTCTTCAAGTCGCTCAAAAAGCCATTCGACACCGCCCTCGTATTCAGCTGTATTCTGCTCTTCGGGAACAAGAGTGCCATCGATAGGCGCTGTCTCATCCCAGTCGGTGATAACGGCTCCAATACCCTCTATCTCAAGTGTGCCCTCTTGGGCTATCTTTAGATTAAAAGTAGTGCGTTTGCCTCGTTGGAAGGTTGTATTATTGGGAATCTCGTATTTATAGGTTTTGCCGGAAATAACAGCCGAAATAACAGCTTGAGTCGGTGTTTCCGGGATGATAATGGCATCGCTCTTTCCGGTAGGAAGTGTAATGGTATTCACATCTGCTATGTTTGAGATAGAGGCATCGCTTAAGTCGAAGGAAGCTGTGGTGGAAAGGCCTTCTATCATTATAGACGCATTTGTGATAGGCGTTCCTGTAGCATCTTTTATATTGATCCTTACTGTAGAGAGCATGTGTGCAAATTGAAGCGTAAGCTCACTCTGAGTGGCTCCGGCTTTCATTCCTTTAAGGTTATTGCTCCAAAGAAGATCAATAGCAGGTTGGGTCGCTACATTAATAGCTATGTTCTGAGCATTATTTAATGTCGCATTGTAGGGGTAGTAAGCAATGAAGTCAACTGCTTGTGAATTATCTTGTGGAAAGAACATTGTCTGTCCGTTTGCAGCTGTAAATATTCCGTTAGTTCCTCCAGTCGTAGTGGTATATTGCCGGTTGCTATAGAGACGAGCAGCGGCATTACTCAACGACTCTCCGGAGCGGAGCATGAAAACGCCTATGCCATCATTGGCCTCCCACTGGTTGTCGTAAGCACGAAGTGGCGAGGCATTGATTTCGCTTTGAATGTTGCTTTTAAAACTAATACCCTTGCGGATAGGAGCTTTTGAGTCGTTGCATGACACCATGAAGAGTGCAGCTACAACAAGACTTGTGAGATAATAAAAAGTTCGATTCATGCTAGTAGTTTTGTTATTCTGTTTTTCCTTGTGGTTGTAAAGTAAGCATTTTCTTATTACATGGAGGTTATACCTCTAAAGAGTAGTCACCTCCTTTTTCTAAAAGAATGGGTAAAGGTCTCTTTTCTATAGCAGTAGATGTAAATAGTAACGCTATGAAAAAGAAAGAGGAACCCTTGCCTGAAGTAAAGGTCCCTCTGTGTGATAGTGTCTTTTCTTACTGCTTTGTAGATAGCAGTATGAGAAAGAGGCACTTACTTTATAGCAGCGCGGAGGCTTTCTATTAGTTTGCGCTGACTTGTGGGCGTTGAGGGTGTTTCGTCTTCTTTCATCTGAGTAAGTGCAAGCTCGCCTTTGCCCACCTTATCCAACGAAAGCTCTGCAAGCAACAGCTTCTCTGCATTGATATAGGCCGAGATCTTTTTGCCTGACACTCCACTTACATAGTCTTTTTCAGGCGCACGTTTGAATCCCATCTTCGACATGAGCTCTGCCATCTTGCCTTCACCGGGATCAGAGGGAAATGCTTCGCTATATGATACAATGCTAATCTTGTAAATATAGTTGTTGGCAGCACCATACTCAATATCATAGTAAAAGATATTATTCACTTTAAGTGGACCAACGGGAGTTTCCTTGTTGGGAGTGGCTTTCATAGAATTTCCCCACTCAATATCTTCTAGGTATTCCGTATCGTATCCTCTTGCTTTTTCCCACAGCCAAATAGGACCTCCTTCGTTGAATGGTTTTCCAAATTCGTATGAGGGAAACATATAGCTTAAATTTCCATCTTCAGGCTCAATTATTTTTACAGTAATACTATCAATAGTACTAATATCATAAGTGGCATCTCCGCCTGCTTGTGCACCACGATGGATAATGATCAACTCTTTGTTTTGAGCGGAGAGAGAAAAGCCCCCACCCAACAACAATAGGGAGAGTGTAAATAGTGCAAGTGTAGTTATCCTTTTCATTGCTTTATAAATTTGTATGTTCCTTTTTCTGTTTGAATAAAGTAAATTCCCATCGGTAAGGTTGAGATGGATACTTTTTCATCAATGTGGTAGTTTCCATTAGTGAGGACAAGCCTGCCCGCCATGTTGTAGATGCGTAGAGCAAATGAGCTGTCGTTTGCATCGCCGTGTAGCACAATCCAATCAGGCCCTTGTGCTAATTGCAATAAACTTCCATTGTCCATAACCAACTCGGCCATGTTAGGCTTGTGCTGCTTGGAAAAGTACATTTTGAGCTTATTTTCAAGCGGAAACAGAAACTCAGGATGCTTTGTATCTGTTGTACTAACCTTTACTTTCCCTTCAGTGAATACAATCTTTTGTATTGCACCTAGCTCAATAGCCGTTTCTGTACCCTTTTCCGGAGTAACCACTACGAGAGTGGTCGGAAATACCTCTTGTGCACAAAGGCTATTGCATGTGAGAAGGAGCACGGTAGCACTCGCCAATAGCATGCGTTGAATGCTTTTCATGTGAGTCATTTTGTTTATCTATTTTCTATTAGTCAATTCTTTATTGCGCCAACCAAACAATTCGATCATTCTGTATGGCTGTAATACTATCACTGAGATACAAAGGTACTATATTTCTTTTACAATTATCATTATTAGCCGCATGTGGGCTTTTCTGTATGGAGGCTAATCGATGTATCTACGGCTTATTTTCTTCCGGTAGTATGCGATAGAACTTTTATATATCGATTTTATGGCTCCTTAATTTGTCTTATAGATGCGCTTTTTGGTTACCTTTGTACAATTAAGCGTATGGAGAAAAGAGCTTGGGCCTATCCTATAAATAGACGTAAAAGATGAAAGAAATTAGAAACTTCTGTATAATAGCACACATTGACCATGGTAAGAGTACGCTGGCGGATCGCTTACTGGAGGCAACTCATGCCGTAGAAGGAAAAACGGCAGAGGATCAGGTCTTGGATAGTATGGATCTAGAGCGTGAACGTGGTATTACAATTAAAAGCCATGCGGTGCGTCTTGAGTACACGTACAAGGGAAAGGATTATATTCTCAACTTGGTAGATACACCGGGGCATGTGGATTTTAGTTATGAGGTTTCACGTTCTATAGCTTCTTGTGAAGGTGCCTTGCTGTTAGTCGATGCTACACAAGGTATCCAGGCGCAAACTATTTCCAATCTTTACTTGGCTTTGGAGAACGATCTGGTCATTATACCGGTAATTAATAAAATAGACCTTGCCGGTGCTAAACCGGATGAAGTAGAAGATGAGATAATGGACCTGCTCGGTTGTGAGCGCAGCGAGATCCTTCGGGCAAGTGGAAAGACCGGTGAAGGGGTAGATACCATATTGGAGACAATCATCAATCGAATTCCTGCTCCGGTAGGGGATGCGGAAGCCCCCTTACAGTGCCTTGTGTTTGACTCTATGTATAATGCTTACCGAGGAGTTATAGCTTATGTAAAGGTTGTGAATGGCACGTTGCGAGAAAAAGATAACGTGCGCTTCATGTCTACCGGATTAGAGTACGATGCGGAAGAAATAGGGGTACTAAGAATGACTCATGAGCCATGTCATGAGCTAAAAGCCGGAGATGTGGGCTATATTATTACCGGCATTAAGGAGAGTAAGGATGTACGAGTGGGCGATACTATCACACAGTCTGAGCGGCCCGCAGAAGCTGCTATTGATGGTTTTGAAGAGGTTAAGCCCATGGTCTTCGCCGGAGTTTATCCCATTGATACCAAAGATTTTGAGAACTTGCGTAGCTCATTAGATAAGCTTAGACTAAATGATGCATCCCTTACTTTCTCTCCCGAGAGCTCCGCTGCATTGGGATTTGGTTTTCGCTGTGGCTTCCTTGGACTGCTACATATGGAGATCGTGCAGGAGAGACTTGAGCGTGAGTTCAATATGGATGTAATTACTACTGTGCCCAACGTTTCCTATCTCGTTTATGACCGTACAGGGGGCTGTAAGGAGGTACATAATCCTTCCGGATTACCGGATGTGACCCATATTGAGCGTATTGAAGAGCCTTATATACGTGCAACTATTATTACGCATGCCGAGTACATTGGGCCCGTTATGACACTGTGCTTGGATAAGCGGGGCGAATTGATTTCTCAAAATTTTATTATGGGAAATCGAGTAGAACTGCTTTTCGATATGCCATTGGGCGAAATTGTGATTGACTTTTATGATAAATTGAAGAGTTTGTCCCGTGGATATGCCTCATTTGACTATCACATCACAGACTTCCGTCCTTCTAAATTGATCAAATTGGATATACTGCTTAATGGAGAGCCGGTGGATGCTCTATCTACTTTAACCCATGTGGACAACAGTGTGCCCTTTGGGCGAAGAATGTGTGAAAAGCTGAAGGAGCTGATTCCACGTCAGCAGTTTGATATAGCAGTGCAGGCGGCAATCGGTGCTAAGATTATTGCGCGCGAAACAATTAAAGCCGTACGAAAGGACGTGACTGCAAAGTGCTACGGAGGGGATATAAGTCGTAAACGCAAACTCTTGGAAAAGCAGAAAGAGGGTAAAAAGCGTATGAAGAAGATTGGCACAGTTGAAGTGCCTCAGAAAGCATTCCTTGCTGTATTAAAGCTTGATTAGCCATGGACGGAGCAGAACCTAAAAAAAGTAGAAAGACGAAGAGTACCTCTTCATCAACCGCAGCAGCTGTAGGCTCTTTGGAGGGTATGTTGCCACCCCAGGCAATTGAGATGGAGCGTGCCGTGCTGGGTGCTATTATGCTGGAGCCAGAGGCCTACTACGAGGTATCTCAGGTGCTATCTGCTAAATCTTTTTATGTAAAGGCACACGAGGTTATTTATGATGCAATTATTTCTTTAGCTTCCCAGCATAAACCGCTCGACATGCTCTCCGTGGTAGAAGAGCTTCGGCGCAGAGATGAATTGGAGACAGCCGGGGGAGCTGCAGCCGTGGCCGAGTTGACTCGCAATGTGGCTGGAGCAGCTAACTTGGAGTATCATGCTCATATCGTAGCAGATAAGGCGATGAGCCGTGGGCTAATTAGCTTCGCTTCCGGAGTGATGACGCGCGCCTATGAAGATACCGAAGAGGTGGATCAGCAAGTTCAGGCAGCTGAGTCAACACTATTTGAGCTGGCACAATTTAAGATGCGGAAAGATATTGTTCGTGCCGATGAACTTATAGAGACCTTTCAGCATCATTTGCAAGAGGCTGCCAACAAGCCGGATGGTATAAGTGGAGTGCCGAGTGGTTTGTATGAATTGGATAAAATGACCAACGGCTGGCAGCGGGGTGAACTAATTGTAGTGGGGGCAAGACCTCGTATGGGGAAGACAGCTTTTGCCATGACCATGATAAAGACGCTTTCCTTAGATCAAAATATCCCTACATTGTTCTTTTCCATGGAGATGACCAATGAGTCTTTGATGGAGCGTTTGGTCAGTAACTTCTGTGAGATCCCTCTTAGTCATATTAGAAGTGGTAAATTGGAAAATTACGAGTGGGAAACACTTAAAGAGCGTATGCTGCTTCTTGAGAATAAACCACTTTACTTGGATGAATCAACCGGCCTCTCCATCTTTGAGCTAAGAAGTAAATCCCGTAGAGCGGTGAGGGAAAAGAATGTACAGCTTATTGTCATTGACTATTTGCAGTTGATGAATGCTGAGGGTACCTATTTTGGTAACCGCGAGCAGGAAATTGCCCTTATTTCGCGTTCGCTCAAGTCCCTTGCCAAGGAGCTTAATTTGCCTATTATAGTGCTTGCTCAGCTCAATCGTGAGGTGGACAAGCGAATGCAAGGTGATGCGGATAGTAAACGTCCTCAGCTTTCTGACTTGCGCGAATCCGGTTCTATTGAGCAAGATGCCGATGTAGTCTGCTTCATTCACAGACCCGAAGAGTACGGAATTCGCACATTCCCTGATGACAATAGCTCAACGCAAGGGAAAGCGGACTTTATAGTGGCTAAGCACCGTAATGGACCAACCGGAGATATACGTCTCTCTTTCTTAGGTGAATTTACTAAGTTCGTAGATCTAAATACAGGGTCATTTATCCAGCGTGAAAGTTCAATGGGAATGAATATAGGTGATGAGTCGGAAATGCCTCCCGACGCATTTTTTCAACCCATGTAAATCCTTATCTGTATGAGGCAGCAATATGAAACGGCTTTGCCACCACTTAATTATGGGTTGCTCAAAGGGAAGAGGGCAGCTTATTATACTTTAGGATGTAAATTGAACTTTTCTGAAACCTCTACGGTGGGGGGGGATTTGGAAGCCTATGGGGTAGAGCGAGCCGAGGAGGGAGAGTGTGCTGACATCTGCGTGATCAATACTTGTAGTGTCACCTCTCAGGCTGATAAGAAAGGGCGCAATCTGATACGGCAAGTAGTACGAGCCAACCCCGGAGCTGTAGTGGTAGTTACCGGTTGTTATGCGCAGCTTGCCGCACAGGAGATCCTTGCCATTGAAGGCGTCTCTATCGTAGTTGGGTCGGGGCGAAAGAGCGAAATTGTGCAGCATGTTACCGAGCTGCTTACTGCAGAGCAAAATGGCATAGAGATTTCCCGTAAAAAAGAGATCTTTACGGGAGGCGAGCAGGAGCTTCAACACAGATTTGAAGAGGGATGCTCCCGAGATGATAGAACGCGGCACTTTCTGAAAGTGCAGGATGGATGTAACTACGCTTGTAGCTATTGTACTATACCCAAAGCTCGGGGAAGAAGTCGCAATGGCTCTATTGCCTCTATGGTAGCAGCTGCCGAGAGAGTAGTGGAAGCCGGAGGGCGTGAAATAGTGCTTACCGGAGTTAATATAGGGGACTATGGCCGCACCACAGGCGAACGCCTGGAGGACTTAGTCAAGGCATTGGACGCTGTAGAGGGTATTGAGCGGTACAGAATAAGCTCGTTGGAACCGGAGCTTATCAGCGATGAACTAATTGACCTCGTTGCAGCTTCAAAGCATTTTATGCCACATTGGCATATTCCCTTACAAAGCGGAAGTGACGAAGTGCTGCGCTTGATGCGTAGAAGGTACCGCCGGGCTCTCTTTACCGATCGTATAGAGCGTATTGTACGTATGATGCCTGATGCATTTATAGGGTTAGATGTAATTGTCGGTATGCGTGGCGAAACAGACGATTTATTTGAGGAGTCACGCTCCTTTCTTCGAGATACCCCATTCACAAGGCTTCATCTTTTTACCTATAGTGAGCGTAAGGATACCGCTGCACTTTCTATTCCCCATATAGTAACGCCTGCGAAAAAGCGGATGCGCTCCAATCTTCTCCAAGAACTCAGTTCGCAGCATATCAGTGCTTTTTATCAACGCTTTTGTGGACAGAGTCGTCCCGTTCTTTGGGAGAGTACAGAGCATGAGGGGTATATGCACGGATTTACGGATAACTATATCAAATTAGCCGCTCCTTTCGACCCAACCGCCATAGCACAAGTTGTACCTGCATATATTGGCACGCAACTGCCTCATAATGAAGAACAATGTATGGGTACCTTGCTGAAAGATTAATCCGCCCTTTATGAAAAAGCTTGCTGTTGTAATCTTGAATTGGAATGGAAGGACCCTATTAGAGCAATTCCTACCTTCTCTTTGTCGTTATACTGACTATGAGGGTGTAGATCTTATAGTGGCAGATAATGGGTCTACCGATGATTCTATAGACTATATTAAAGCTCACTATCCTCAAGTGCAAGTGCTTGCCTATCCTGATAACAAAGGTTTTGCAGGAGGCTACAACCGAGCTTTACGGGATGTGAATGCGGAGATTTACTGCTTACTGAATAGTGATGTAGAAGTTACACAAGGATGGATTGATGCTCCTCTTGCTTTCTTTGCTACACATCCTTTGGTGGCTGCTATTCAGCCAAAGATAAAGAGCTATAAACAGACACAACAATTTGAATATGCCGGTGCTGCCGGAGGGTATATCGATCGCTATGGATATCCCTATTGCAGGGGGCGACTCTTTGACTCAGTGGAGGTGGATAGCGGACAGTATGAGCAACCGGTATCAGTCGGCTGGGCTACCGGTGCAGCCTTGTTCATCAGGAGCAAAAGTTTTTGGGCAGTTGGAGGCTTTGATGAAGCTTTCTTTGCGCATATGGAAGAGATTGATCTAGCGCTCAGAATACAGAGAAGAGGAGAGACGCTTTTTTGCGTTCCTTCAAGCGTAGTATATCATGTCGGGGGTGCCACTTTGGAGAGTGGAGATGCATTGAAGGTTAAATTGAATTTCAGAAACAACCTACTGATGCTATACAAAAACCTCTCCCGTAATCGCTCGAGAAAAGTGCTATTGGTGCGCTCTTTTTTAGACGTGCTCTCAGCTCTCATGTTTTACCTTAAGGGAGAAAAAAGAGCTTGTAAAGCAGTGTTTGAAGCAAGAAGTGAATACAAAAAGATGCGTCGAATCTATCAACCCCCTAAGGATGAAATGAATCCACTTATTCCGGGTCGCGGTTCGGTAGTTATGGAGTACTATCTGTTGCGTAGACGCTATTTTTCTTCTCTTTCTAAGAAACTGCAAGTCCCTCTACAAAAGCAGCAGACTAACTAAGATGCTTTTCAATAGGGTGCTCTAAATTCACCTCTTTCTATATTGTATTTGTAGATAACGAAAGAGAATGAATGGAAAAAGAAACTTTATTTATCGTTACTTTTGTACATCGTAGTAAAGAAGCTATTATGTGGATAAAAAAGACATTATGGATAATGCTGTCTGTAACCTGCTTATGTGGCACGCTTCAGGCACAAACTGATACAGTGGAGCAAAAGAGTCCGATTACTCCTGAAGAGCAATTTGTACGGGCCATTCGCACCACGGGGGCAGTTTACTCTAATTTACAACGTTACTTTGTAGATACGATTGACTTAGAGAAGATTAATGCTATAGCTCTCAATAAAATGTTGGAGCTACTAGATCCTTATACTCAGTACATGACAAAGAGTGAGGTACAGAGTTTTAGTGAGAGTACTACGGGTAATTATGGGGGAGTGGGTGCTATTATCAGCCAACGCCCCGATACAACTGTGATTTTCAATGAACCCTTTGAGGGGCAGCCTGCTGCTTTGGCGGGAATAAAGGCAGGAGATAGAATCCTCTCTATTGACAATAAGGATTTTACGCATGCTTTTACTCCCGAGGTGAGTAAGGCGCTTCGTGGGCCGGAAGGCTCAATGATCCATGTGAAAGTAATGCGTAAGGGTGTAAAAGAGCCTCTTAGCTTTAACTTTAAGCGAAAGGAGGTCTATATCTCGCCGGTCGCCTATGCAGGTATGATAGACGATGGAATCGCCTTAATCAGGCTCTCTTCATTTATGCAGGATGCAGGGACTGAGTTTAGGAAAACCTTTACAGACCTTCTCAATAAGGAGCATCCAAAAGCTTTTATTTTGGATTTGAGAGGTAATGGAGGTGGAGTATTGCAGAGCTCTGTTGAACTGGTATCTATGTTTGTACCTCGTGGCACCGCTGTCGTTTCCGTAAAAGGGAGGAAAGGTGCGGAAAATATTTCAGATGCTGTCTATAAGACTACCTCTAATCCCGTTGCTCCGGATATACCCATGGTTGTATTGATTGATGAGGAAACAGCCTCCTCTTCTGAAATTGTAGCCGGAGCCTTCCAGGATTTGGACAGGGCTGTGATCATGGGAACAAGAAGTTATGGTAAGGGCTTAGTGCAGTCGACGATTCGAATGCCCGATGATGCAATGCTCAAGCTTACCACAGCACATTACTATACGCCCAGTGGACGCTCAATACAGAAAGTCCAATACGACCATTTGGGGAAGAGTGATTCTATTTTGACTCAGGCAGATTCGCTTGGTGCTCCCTATTTTACTTTAGCCGGGCGGAAGGTTTACTCTTCAGGAGGTATTACGCCGGATATTCCCCTTGTAGCGGATTCCCTACAGGCGTTCGTGGGTTATTTGGCAGCCGATACATTGGTCTTTGATTGGATTGTGCAATACGAAAGAGAGGCTACTCGGCCTATCGTGCCCGGTTCATTTTCCCTAACTGAGGATGAGTATAATTCTTTCGGCAAAATGCTTACAGAGAGGGCCTATAACTATAAACCCTACAGCATGTATGTGCTCGATATGTTAGAGAAAGTGCTTACCTCTGAGGGATCTATTGATTATAATAAGGAAGCGCTCAGCACTTTCCGCAAGCGTATTACCCCTGACATTAAAACGGAATTAGAGCGTAACAAAAAAGATGTCAAGGAGTATATTGAGGCACAGATTGTATTGCGAAGAGCTTATCGAAAAGGCTTCTATGCCCATATGCTGCCTCAGGATACACAGATAAAAGCAGCGGTGGCGCTACTGAATAATCCAAATGAAATGTCGGCAATTCTTTCCAAATAAGCTAGTCGGAATTTGAAGTGCAAAAGCTCTCTTTCCCGATAAAAAGGGGTGGTGTTTCTGTGTAATAGAATGAGCTATTTTGAAAGGTACTGATGTTTTATCTAAGAGGTATAGATGTTTCAGCTAAAAGGTTCTGATCTTTCAAGTAAAAGATAGGGATAAAATGTATCCCCCTTTAGCATCTCATGAATTGACCAATAAAAGAAGCGAATATTTTTTACCGATATAAAGCAGATTGGTTACCTTTGCAACGGAATGGACTTTGAATTAATCAATGTATTATAATGGCAGAAAACAAGAAACGTCTGCATTATAAGCACTCATCAAAAGGTAAGAGCCAAAACGCTACCAATAAGAGTTTTAAGGTTGCAGGGCAGCTTACTTCGGCAGTGCGTAAGGATTGGATCAGTTTTTTACTGAGCTTATTGTTATTCGTTATTGTAATTGTGATTACAATCGCTTCTGCCGGTTATTTGTTTACTGCCGGGAGTGACTACAGTATTGTGAAAAGCAGCTCCTTTAGTACCGTAATGGGAAATGGCACTTCTGCGCTCAATCCACTTGGTTTAAGAGGGGCCTTTATAGCAGACGGATTGATTGACTGCTTTTTGGGAGTGGGGAGCTTTGTTTTGCTTTTTTATGCCGGTTACCTATCACTCAAGTTAATGAAGGTGGTAAAAAAAGGAAATGCCTGGCACCTATTCATTGTTGCGGCTTTGTCAGCAATTTGGATCTCACTATTTGCTTCCTCTATATCGCTTCTTTTCGATCCCTCGCAAATGACTTTTCGAATAGGAGGCTTACATGGAGATTGGCTCCGTGATGCACTTATGCTTAATATTGGTATAGTGGGTGTTGTGTTTTTTCTCCTATTTGGAGCTGTTTCGATAGTGGTTATTTATGACCCTCGTTCGGTAGTTTGGTTTCGTAAGGTTTTCTCTCTGGGGCGCAGAAAGGAGAAGCAGGATCCATCTATTCCTGAGGAGCCACAGCAGGAGAATTCAGCCACAGGAGCATTAGAGTCTATTCGTGAACAGTTAACAACTGATAAGCAGGAAGAAGCGGCCGAAGAAGAAAGCTTTACTCCCGGTGACGAGGTGCCTGTAAAGAGTATTTTTCGCTGGAAACGTAAGGCTAAGAGCGTTGAGAAGAAAGAGACCACTAAAGAGAATACTCAACCTAACTTCGATACAGTAGAAAACGCACAGCCGGATCAACCTATTCAGGTAGCTACGACAACCCCCTCACCCAATACAACCGAGTCACGCTTAGTAGTGGAGCAAGCTAAAGGGGATGCCCTTTCTGCTGCCGTGGAAAGTCAGGTGCCGAAAGAAGCCTCTGAGAGCAGTGGCTATGAGTTTCCTTCGTTAGACCTATTGGATCAAGTTGATGCTGTGGAAGAGGGGCCTGACATGGAGGATATTAAGGCTAAAGAACAAAAGATTATAGAGACACTTGAGAGCTTCAAAATAAGAGCCGTCCCTATTAAGGCTACTGTTGGTCCTACCGTAACCCTCTATGAAATACAGCCCGATGCAGGAGTTAAGATATCTCGTATCCGTAATTTGGAAGATGATATTGCCCTCAACTTAAAATCAGTAGGCGGTATTCGTATCATTGCTCCGATACCCGGTAAGGGTACGATTGGGATTGAAGTGCCCAACAAAAAGTCACAAATCGTGCGCATTCACTCGCTGCTGGCGTCGCGTAAGTATAATGAAAGCACGATGAGCCTTCCGGTCGCAATGGGTAGAACCATTACGAACGATGTATTTATGTTTGACCTCACTAAAACTCCTCATCTTTTGTTAGCCGGTGCTACAGGACAGGGGAAAAGTGTTGGGCTCAATGTATTGATTACTTCACTGCTTTATTGTAAGGAACCCTCGCAGCTGAAGTTTATCATGATAGACCCGAAGATGCTCGAGTTTTCTATCTACAAGCCTATTGAGCGGCTCTTCTTTGCGTCATTGCCTGATAAGGAGAGTGCCATAATTGTTGAGATGGAAAGGGTCGTCCCTGTGCTCCTGTCTCTTTGTCAGGAAATGGATGCACGGTACGAGCTTCTATCAGAGGCTAAAGTACGTAATATAAAGGAATACAATAGAATGTATCAATCGGGGCGTTTGCCGCGTCTAACCGAAAAAGGCGAAGAAAACCGGCTACTCCCTTATATTGTGCTTATTGTGGATGAGTTCGCAGATCTGATTATGCAGCTTGGTAAGGAGGTAGAAAAGCCGATTACCCGAATAGCGCAGAAGGCACGAGCTGCCGGCATTCACATGGTATTAGCTACGCAGCGTCCTTCTACAGATGTGATTACCGGTACGATTAAAGCTAATTTTCCTTCGCGAATCGCTTTTAGGGTATTCTCTCAAATCGATTCCCGCACCATTTTGGATACTACCGGTGCCAATCAATTAGTGGGTAGTGGGGATATGCTCTTTTATCAAGGCAAAGAGATGCAGCGCTTGCAGTGTGCCTTTATTGATACTCCGGAAACGAAGCGAATAGTAGATTTCGTGGGAGCTCAGCAATTTCCTTTTACGCCTTATGAGTTGCCGGATGCAGAGCAAACTTCATCGGATGGCACACTTCGTGCCGATGCATCTTCCGGCCCTCTCGATCCTCTCTTTAGGCAAGTTGCCGAGATGATAGTAGAAAAGCAACGGGCCTCTACAAGTGATGTACAGCGTAATTTTGAGGTTGGCTTTAATAGAGCCGGTCGTATTATGGACCAGTTAGAGCGGGCGGGTATAGTATCTGAGCAAAAGGGAAGTCGCCCCAGAGATGTGCTGATACCGGATTTATACGCTTTGAATAAGATGCTCTCGGAGTAGTTGTTGGAGATTGGATAATGATGAATCAGACTATATTGACGCTACGGCAGTTCTTGTTAGGTGCTCTATTTGTCCTGCTTGGGCTACCTGTATCCGCTCAGAATAAGTCCGACGAAAAAGCTCTCTTTGAGGGTGCTTTGCAGCGTATACGCAACGGTGTAATCGTTGACTTTAAAAGCGAGACTATAAATAACAAAGGCGAGGTTTTGTATTACACTACAGGAAGTGTGAAGTTGTTGGATCGTAGTTTTAGGCTCCGCTTTGATGCATTAGATGTCAATTTTGACGGAGAGAGGAGCTACACCTATTACGATAGTAAGAATAATAGTTATGTGCTTTTTGATGGTAAAAAGGAGCGCATAGCTGATATGAATCCTATCCTGATACTCTCATCGTGGAATCTTTATCCACGAAAAAAGATCTCCTCTAAAGGAGGAAAGCAAGTTTATGCTTTGTCAACACTCGATAAAGAGAGTTCGGTAAGACGTTTTATTGTTACCTTTGAGCAAGGAAGAGTACTGCCTACCCGAATTGAGTCTGTTTCTAAAGATGGGATCACGACAGTTGTGTCCATTACGAAGGAGCAAATTGCCCGAGAGCTTACTCGTAAAGACTTTGTTCAGCGAGCAGTTGATTATCCTACAGCAGAGGTTATAGATCTACGTTGATAGATATTGACAACACGATACAAATTGTACAAAGATGTATGTAAATGCAGGCACTTTACACTGCCTTGGTTAGAATTTACTGATTTGTTATGCTCGTTGAAGTACTAAAGTCAAAGCTACACCGCCTTAGTGTGACTGAAGCAGACCTTAATTATATTGGTAGTATAACTATTGACAAGTTGCTTTTAGAGGCAGCGGGTATCATACCCGGAGAGCACGTATATATTGTCAATAACAATAATGGAGCACGCCTTGATACCTATGTTATAGAGGGCCCTGCAGGTAGCGGTATGGTATGCCTTAATGGAGCTGCGGCGCGTCTTGCTCAAGTAGGAGATGTGATTATTGTTATGACCTATGCTCAAATGACACCCGAGGAGGCAATGACCTTCAAACCAAAGGTCGTATTCCCGGATACAGCTACCAATCATTTAATTTCATAGAATAGACTCCGTATAAGTTTAAATGTTTGAGAATCTAAGCGAACGCCTTGAACGATCCTTTAAGACGCTAAAAGGGGAGGGTCGTATCACTGAAATTAACGTTGCTGAGACAATGAAAGATGTGCGTCGAGCTTTGCTTGATGCGGACGTTAATTACAATGTAGCGAAACAGTTTACAGAAAAAGTAAAAGAGGAGGCTTTGGGTAGAAATGTATTAACTGCCGTAAAGCCCTCCGAAATGATGGTTAAAATAGTCCATGAGGAGCTTACAAAACTCATGGGTAGTGAGGCCGTAGATATTACATTAGAAGGAGAGCCTGCCATCATTTTGATGAGCGGTCTACAGGGAAGTGGTAAGACAACCTTCTCCGGCAAACTTGCCAAATGGCTCAAAACTCAGCGTAATCGTAAACCCTTGTTAGTGGCTTGCGACGTATATCGACCTGCTGCTATTGACCAGTTGAAAGTGCTTGGAGAAATGCTCTCTGTGCCTGTTTATACAGAGGAAGGAAACCAACAGCCTGTAGAAATAGCACAGCATGCAGTAGATTACGCTCGTCAACATGGGTACGATACAGTAATAATAGATACCGCCGGTCGTCTTGCAGTAGACGAAGAAATGATGCAGGAAATAGCAGCGATAAAAGAAGCTGTCAATCCTGGAGAAATACTCTTTGTAGTAGACTCAATGACCGGTCAGGATGCAGTAAATACTGCAAAGGCTTTTAATGATAGGCTCAATTTTGGTGGAGTCGTACTCACTAAGCTCGATGGGGATACCCGAGGCGGTGCAGCATTGAGTGTGAGAGCGGTAGTTGACAAACCTATTAAGTTTGTCGGTACCGGAGAAAAGATGGAAGCGTTGGATCAATTCCATCCTTCCCGTATGGCTGACCGAATCTTGGGCATGGGCGATATAGTCTCTCTTGTTGAGCGAGCCCAGCAGCAAATAGATGAGGATGAGGCAAGGCGTTTGGAGAGACGAATTGCAAAAAATCAGTTTGATTTCAACGACTTCCTAAAACAAATTCATCAGATTAAACGTATGGGTAATCTGAAAGAACTTGCATCTATGATCCCGGGTGTTGGTAAGGCTATAAAGGATATTGATATAAGCGATGATGCCTTTAAGGGAATTGAGGCCATTATATATTCAATGACCCCTGAAGAGCGTACTAAACCCTCAGTCATTAATGGTTCTCGTAAAGAACGTATTGCCAAGGGAAGTGGAACCTCCCAGCAAGAGGTGAACCGCTTGATGCATCAATTTGATCAAATGCGTAAGATGATGAAGCAGGTTCAAACTATGAGTGTCAAAGCGGAGAAAAAGAATAAGCGTAAGCAAGCCAGGAGAAGATAAACTATACGAACAATACATATGTACCAGATATTGGATGGACGAAAAGTATCGTCTGAAATAAAAGAAGAAATTCGCCAGCGTGTAGCAGAAATAGTTGCTAAAGGAGGACGCAGACCTCATTTGGCTGCTGTTTTAGTAGGACATGATGGTGGCAGCGAGACTTATGTTGCTTCAAAAGTAAAAGCATGTGAAGAGGTGGGTTTTGCATCTTCACTGATTAGCTTCGATGAGAATATCACAGAAGAGCAATTACTACAAGAAGTAGATCGCCTCAACAATAATCCTGATATAGACGGGTATATAGTACAGCTTCCGTTGCCTAAGCATATTGATGAGCAGAAGGTGATGGAGAGAATTGATTTTAGAAAAGATGTAGATGGCTTTCATCCCATTAATGTAGGTCGAACCTCGATAGGATTACCTTCTTTTCTTTCTGCTACCCCTCAAGGAATCCTTGAGTTACTTAATCGTTATCATATTGATACGAATGGAATGCATGCGGTAGTAATCGGGCGTAGTAATATAGTAGGAAAGCCTATAGCTACACTCTTGATGCGCAAGGCGCAGCCCGGTAACTGTACGGTAACGGTATGTCATAGTGCTACCAAGAATATGAAGGAGATTTGTCAGAGTGCAGATCTGATCGTAGCAGCTTTGGGTAAACCGGAGTTCCTGAAGGAAGATATGGTCAAGGAAGGGGCTGTGGTAATTGATGTGGGAACTACGCGCGTACCTGATTCAACAAGGAAAAGTGGCTACAAGCTCACCGGAGATGTAGACTTCGATAGAGTTGCGCCTAAGTGCTCTTATATAACCCCTGTACCCGGTGGGGTAGGTCCCATGACCATTGTTTCTCTCATGATGAATACCATAAAAGCGTACGACAAGGAGTTATTCTAAAGAGAAGTAACGAATAAGGGCTACCATACTAATACGCATGGGATAATGAAGAAACGGCCTCATTTCTTAATTATACGCACATCTTCTTTAGCTGATGTAGCACTCTCTTTACGGGTGGTATATCCTATGGTGCGTATGAATCCGCATGTTCGATTCACTTTCTTGATGAAACCCTCTATAACCGGCATCTTAGTCAATGCTCCATCCAATTTGGAGGCTATGGTGATAGATCTGGATAATACGGACAAGAGCATTGTAGGGCTATTTCGTTTCTCGCGTAAACTTCTCTATGAACGCTTTTCCGGGGTGATAGATTTGGAACGGAGTAAGCGGAGCCGTTATATTACACATGTATTGCGTACTTATGGGAGAGTAAAGACTTATCGTATAAGTCGTCCGGAGGCTTTGCATAAGCAGAGTGGTGACCATATTTCTTTTGTAGAGAGTGAGCGTTACTTACATGCTTTTGAAGCCTGTTTCCAAAAAGCCGGATTGCTACAAGAAAGCCTTTCTTACCATGAGGCTGTGATGCAAGTACCGATCTATTTGGGCAGAGAGGATGCTCACTATGAAATAGGTTTAGTCCCTTTTAGTAAAGCGGATCACTCGGTGGCTAATTTAGATGCCGCTTTGCGTACTAAGGCTATTCTAAAGGAATCTTTTTCTTTGAATAGTGTTGTCATAGGGTTAGATAAGTCTCTTTCTGAAAAGATAAGAACTACGGATCCCCTGCCTAAAGATGTGTATCCTTATGTCTCATTTTATGAAGAATTGAGTATGCTAAGCCGTTTGCGAATGGTAGTTGGAGTAGATAGTTCACGCCTTCAAATGGCTCAGTTAGTAGGTGTCCCTGTTGTTTATTTGCAAGAGATGCCACAAGAAAAAAAACAAATAGAAAGCTATATATTAACTCCTTTCAGAGGCCTTGAAGCCTCAGTAAACAAATAGATGAATATGAGAATAAATAAGCTCTTGGCCAATGCCGGGCTTGGTTCACGACGCGAGGTAGAAGAGTTGATTGTCTCGGGGCAGGTTAGAATAAACGGTGTACAAGCCGAGCTCTCCGATTTAGTTGAGCCAGACGATGAAGTAACCGTCAATGGTGGAGATCTCCCTGTAGCCGAGCTGATTGCGCAGTACAATGCAGAGCAGAAGCAGTTGCTCTATGAGCAAACGGTAGGACTACGTATTGCAGGCGAAGACTACTTTGATGATGAAGATTATGAGGATAGCCCAAGGAGAGGCCGTGCTTCTTCTTTTAAGCGAGGCGGAGAAGCAAGACGCTCCTCAGAACCGGCTAAATTCAAGAAGTTTCTCAATGAGGAGGAATCCATGAATTCCTACGGAGGAAGGAGGCGCAGAGATTCCTCGCCCTCTAAACCTTCCAAGCGTCCTCGAAGAGCTCAGTTTGATAGCGAGATTCAAACATATGACTCTGACTACAGCGATCATACTTCTGATAGGAAGGAAAACGTTGGTGGGGATAGAAAAACCACTTTCCAAAGGAGGGAACGACAAGCTGATTCCTATCGCTACAAGGAGAAGAGCGGATACGCACCAACCGATCATAGTAGACGAAATAAAGAGTCCTTTTCAGACGAAGGAAAAACAGATATAGCTCGTAAAAACAATAAGTATAGGAATAACCGTTATTCTCATGATGAAGAGGGCGGTCGCCGATCTTCTAATCCCTATCGAGGAAGTGAAGAGCGACGTAGTCGTAATGCACGCTCTAACGATGATCATCGTAGTGGCTATCGCACTGTAAACCGCAATCATGATGATCATGGAGCCACCCGTAGAGGGGGCAATAAGCAGGACGGTGGAAGACGTTCGGGAAATCAATGAGGGTTAGTTTAGTGCGTCATACAGCGGTCGTTAAGGACGTAGTAACTGTTTGCTATGGGGTGACTGATGTAGGCTTGCGCGATACTTTTGAAGAAGAGGCAGCACTTGTATCTCTTGAGGTAGCTCCGATAGCAAGGAACTCGGACATAATCTTTACCAGTCCTTTACTTCGTGCTAAGCGTTTGGCACATCACTGCGGTTATGTTACAGCTGTAGAAGATAACCGTTTAAAAGAAATGGATTTTGGCGATTGGGAGATGAAACCATGGAGTGAAATACTTACTACAAATGACATTTCCTGTTTTTTTAGATCCTATATTGATCAGCCTACCCCGAACGGTGAGTCGTTGACCGACCAGAAGAATAGGGTTAAGAGTTTTTTAGATGACCAAAAGAGGAAAGGTTATGGACAAATTCTAGTCTTTTGTCATGGGGGGGTGATTAATTGCGCACGTAGTATTGTATTAGGCGCTTCTCTGGAAGATGCCTTTGCTTACTTGCCTCCATATGGCTCCATTACCAACTTAGAGTATTAGCACCATCGATACTGTATGCATAAACTTTTGTTCGCCACATTCAATCGTCACAAGCAGGAGGAAGCAGCTGCTATTTTGGCGCCTGCGATAACCCTTATTTCGCCTTCGGAGGTTAATTATAAAGATTCTCCCGAGGAAAATGCCGATACGGTAGAGGAAAATGCGCTTATAAAAGCACGTCATGGGTATGAACAGTGCGGCTTGCCTTGTTTTGCAGATGATACAGCCTTAGAGGTAATGCAGTTGAATGGAGCACCAGGCGTTCATTCGGCTCGTTTTGCAGGGTTAGATCACGATGATAAAGCTAATCGGCAGAAGCTATTAGCTGAGCTCAGTACTTTTGATCAGCCACATGTTGCGCGATTCCGAACAGTCATCGCATACATTGACTCGAAGGGTGAGGAGCATCTTTTCGAAGGAATAGTGGAAGGAAGGATCATTAACGAGGAGAAGGGAACAAATGGGTTTGGTTATGATGCTTTATTTGTACCGGACGGATATAGCATGACGTTTGCGGAGATGACCGACAGTGAAAAGAATTTTGTTAGTCATCGTGCTCGTGCTTTAGCTCAATTTAAGTCTTTCCTTCTGCAATGAAGAAACTCTTCTATTTACTTATACTATCGGTTTCTTTCGTATCTCTTGTCTCCGGTCAGGAAGATTTGTGGCAGCCTATGCCTGCTTTAGGGGATATAGTCTCTGTAGAGGATACCCCGGGAGGTGTGTACATTCTCTCTGAGGGCGGGCTTTTTCTTCTTAGTCCAGAGTCTTTGGAGCAAGTGATCTCTATTGGTAAGGAGAAAGGTCTCTCGGATACCAACATATTGCAAATAGGGTACGATCGGGCTACCTCTTCGCTTATCGTCTACTACAAATCTGGTAATATTGATATTATTAATGCAGATGGAAAGGTGCGAAACATCTCTGCAGTCTATGAGAATCTTGTTATTCAAGATCGTGCCATTACACGTATGGTATTTGACAACGGGAGAACCTTTCTTTCCACGCACTTTGGCATATTAGAGTTAGACGTTGCCAACGCCTCTATTGTGGCTACCTATATGATGATGACCCCAATTATGGACATTGCTATATGTGGGGATCGTATTTATGCACTCAAGCAGAAGGGAGAGCTCGTCGTAGCTTCTCTGAATGCTAATTTGCAAGATCCTGAAGCTTGGACGACAGTGAGCTTCAAGACAAGTATCGAAGCGAATAGCTTTACCAATATTTTTTCCTCGGATGGCGTGTTGATGCTCTTAGATAAAGAGAAGACGCTCCATGAATATGCGTACGAAACACATACCCTGCAACCACGGGAGTGGTATGTGGAAAGAGGCATTGCTAATGGTACGAGTCTTGTCCTGCTCAAAAACAATGAAATAGTTCGATATAGTCCAAATGAGGGTATTAAGCGTTTCTCTTTTGAAGGCGATGCACTTTTGGATGGTTCGGTGAATAACGAATCGCACCTCTTTTATGGAGTGAGAGATTCTATTGTCCTGACGCTTCATCTTGATTCTGAGGATGGCTCTATTAGCACATCTGTTCCCTCCTGGAATGGACCGGCAGACAATCACTTCTTTGATGCTATGCTCTATAAGGGCTATTACTATGCTGTTGGAGGTGGCCGCGGAATTGATCGCTATTGGACACCCGGAAGCGTAAAGGTTCGTGAACCGAATGGGGTTTGGCACTCAATTACCTATCGCGAATTGCCGGAAGAGTTTCGCCACTCTTTTTATGACTTAGTCTCGGTAGTTCCTGACCCTAACGACCCGATGCATATATACGCCGGAGCATGGGGAGAGGGTTTGTATGAATTTAATTCTTATCAATTGGTTGACCTCTATAATACGTCAAATAGCCCCTTACAATCTGCCTTGCCGGATGATACCGAGCATATGAACAGATACGTTCGTGTAGGGAGCTTAGTTTTTGATGAAAGGGGTGGCCTGTGGATGATGCAGGGTGGTGTGCAAAATAATATTTACTATTACGATAAGGATAAGAAGTGGCATAATTACTTCAGTAAACCTATTGCCGGAGTTAATAGCTTCCTGTCTACAGTAATTCTACCCGGAGGCAGCAAGTGGACATGTATTAATCGCCGAGGTGGTGGAATAGATGGTTCGCAAGGTATATTCATATTTGACGACAAGGGAATACCCAATGATCTCAGTGATGATTTTACCAATTATATAAGTCAGTTTTCTGATCGTAATGGTAAGCTGATCGAGGCTACGCGCTACTACTGCATGAAGTTGGATAACGCAGGAGGACTGTGGATCGGTTCTAATAAGGGACCACTTCTTATCAACAACTATCAAGCAGCTGTTAAGGGGAATACTATACCCGTAGCAGTTCGTCCTATTGGCGGAGTCGAGCCAAACTTATATTACATGCTCGACAATGTTCCCATTATAGATATCGCAATTGATAAAAATAATAACAAGTGGTTCGCTACTGAAGGAGAGGGTATTTATTTGGTCAATGAGGATGCTTCTGAGATATTAGAGCACTTTACGGCAGAGAATAGTATCTTACCCTCCAATGCGGTCAATACCCTTGACATAGACAATGAGACCGGTCTGCTTTTCATTGGCACTGATGTGGGATTGGTCACGTATCAAACAGGGAGTCGTCGCTTTGACAAAGAGAAGCGTAGTGAGATGCATGTATATCCCAATCCTCTTCGTCCTGAAGATCCTGATCTAATCACCATAGTGGGGCTTACTGCAGGAATGGAGATAAAGGTTACAGATGTGTCAGGTAGGCTTCTTCACTCTGCGGTATCCAATGGGGCTTCTTACAAGTTTAATGCGCGAGGAGATAATGGAGAGCGCCTGCCGTCTGGAGTCTATTTGATTGCACTGTACGACCCGGAAACTAAGATGCCACATTATATCAAAATGACGATCATTAATTAATAGAAATAATATGAAACGAATAACCCTGATTTCATCTTTTGCTCTGTGCTTAGTACTCTCGATTTGTAGTCTGAGTGCCCAGCATGGGGGAATAGATGACGCATTACTCAAGGAACTCCGTCAAACAGCTTCCTTAAGCTCTACGGATCGAGCTTTACAAAATATACTGGTAGTCAATGGAATGACCTTTGACAATGCAGTTCGAGGAGCTAAACCCAATGATGTCTTTACCTATCGTGTGCCGCAAGTAGGTATTACCGATCAAAAGCAGTCGGGACGTTGTTGGTTGTTTACCGGTCTAAATGTGCTTCGTAGTGAGGCGGTGATTAAGCATGATTTAGCTACTCCTTTTTACTTTTCGCATTGTTACTCCTTCTTCTATGATCAGCTTGAGAAAGCAAATCTTTTCTTGCAAGCTATTATTGATACAAGGAGCAAGCCTATGAGTGACCAAACAGTTATTTGGCTGTTTAATCATCCGATTGGAGATGGCGGACAGTTCACCGGTGTTTCAGACAATATTATGAAGTATGGGGTTGTACCTTCTGATGTAATGCCTGAAACAGCAGCCAGCAATAATACATCTCGCATGTCCTCTTTGATTGCATCCATACTGCGTCAAGGCGGAATACGTATGCGTGATGCTGCTTCAAAGGGGGCTTCTCAGCAGCAGCTAATGAATACCAAAAAAGAGCTTCTGAAAGCTGTTTACCGTATTCTCGTACTTAACTTGGGTGAGCCTCCCCTTAAGTTTAATTACACACTCAAAGATGCCTCAGGGAAAGTTATTGCCTCTAAGGAGTACACGCCGCAGTCGTTTTACCATGATCTGATCGGTCGTGACTTATGCAAGGAGTATGTAATGATAATGAACGATCCCTCCAAAGAGTTCAATCAGTGCTATGAAATTGAATATGATAGACATGTCTATGATGGTGAGAATTGGACTTATTTGAATCTCCCGATCGAAGAACTTAAAGAAATGGCTATCGCCTCACTGAAAGAGAATAGAATGCTATACTATTCTTGTGATGTGGGTAAGCAGTTGGATCGTAAGACGGGTATTTTGTCAATGGATAACTTTGATTATTCTTCTATGGCAGGAATGCCTCTTAATATGAATAAAAGAGAGCGTATACTCACAGGAGCGAGCGGCTCCACACATGCGATGACCTTGGTCGCTGTGGATCTGGATGCTAATGGTAAGCCTACGAAGTGGATGGTAGAAAATAGTTGGGGCGCAGAATCCGGTTATAAGGGGCATCTCATAATGACTGATGAATGGTTTGATGAATATACCTTCCGTATTGTTGTGGAGAAGCGTTTCCTTACTGAGAGGGCAAAAGCTCTGATGAAGCGTAAGCCTATTATGCTTCCGCCTTGGGATCCTATGTTTGCGCCTGAAGAGTAGTGGACTCTATTTCTTTGGATCATATACGGCTGAGGGGGTATCATGGGGTACTCCCTCAAGAGAGTGTGGTGGGCAATTGGTTTACCTTCTCACTTAAGGTTTATCTGGATCTCTCTTTAGCCGCAGCTACAGACGATGTAACCACAACGGTTAACTATGCCGATTTATACAGAATTGTGGCAGAAGAGAATGCGCAGCCCTCTAATCTTTTGGAGCATTTAGCCGGTCGGATACTATCCCGTATTGAAGCCGAGTTTTCCCCAGAAGTAAAGGAGGCAGAGATTGATGTGACGAAGGTGACTCCTCCTTTTAAGGCACATATGCAGGGAGCTACTATTCATCTTCACCGTATATACTCCAAATAGACCTATTGCTTTCATTTATAAATGTGTCACCCCGTAAGAGTTTCCTTTCGGGGTGATTTCATTATCTTTGTATGAGTGATAAGGCTTTAGCAATGTGATGAACAAGTCATATTTCCGTTGGGTACACTTACCTATTCTGATAGGCTGTATACTCTTTTCCCCTCTTTTTCTTCAGGCGCAGAATCTTAGGGAGATGATGGCGCAGCTTCCTCAAGAAGAAATACCTTTTATTTCAGCTGATGGGGTATTGGCACAGCTTTTTGAGAAGCCTGTAGGTGCTTCTATCGACTTTCCAAGGGGAACCGGAGAATTGATAGTAGAGGCACGCACAGAGAACCGGCTTGCAGTACGATATAAAGGCTCTTCTACGAAAATTCAGTTTGCTAAATTGAAGTTTAGAAGACGTCCCATACTCATGCTTATTTCAACTGCTCAAGGAATCGGAGTGGTGGGTTTTTATGATACAAAGGGAGCGCCTATCAAGGGAAGTTTGGGATTGCCGGAATTGGATGGTAGTATATTTCTTCCTGATGCCGAAGAGTCGTTACGAGTCAGTCTTCCCTTGGCTCTCTCGTGGAATGAAGAGGAAAAATTAATGATTATCACCGCCCACCCGGAAGAGTGCACAAATAGTCAACTTCGGGATAGTTATGAAGGACTTGTAAAGTCAGGTGATAGGGTGGTATATAAATGGAAAAGAAGAGCTTTTAAGCAGGTAAAATAATAGAAAAGCACTATGACTAAGCAAACCAAATTATTGATAATTGTAGGTGCTGCTGTTTTACTCATTTTAGCGGCAGGTGGTATTTTTCTTCATTTAGAGCGTAGCCGCTTTACAAAAGAGCGTGCAGACTTTGCAGCCCTTGAGAAGGAGCGAATGGAGGAAGAGCTTGAGCAGCTACAGGCTGACTATGGAGTTCAGATGGATAAGATACAAGACGAAATGAGCTACGGAGAACAGTTTATGCATCTATCCAGTGACTCTCTCATGGTGCAACTCTCTCGTGAAAGAGCACGTGTAGAGCGCCTTGCTGATGAGCTTCGTCAAACCAAAGCAACTGATAACAAGAGAATAAAAGAGCTTAGCAGTGAGATAACATCGCTACGCAAAGTGCTACGAAGCTATATAGTACAAGTAGACTCCTTGCAGCAACTTAACGCCTCCCTAAGAAGAGAAAACGAAGAAATAAGAACTCAGTATGTAGCTTCTGAGCAGAAGGCAAATCAACTCAAAGCAGAAAAAGGAAAACTTAGCGAGCAGGTTACCCGTGCAGCCCGTTTGGAGGCCACTCAATTAAGCTGTGCTACACTTGACCGGCATGGTAAGACTACAAGACGAATCAACCGGATTGCTACGCTCCGATTTGATCTGATAATTGGTAAGAATATTACAGCAGAGCCAGGTGCAAGGCGCATCTATATGCGTATCCTTAACCCCTATGATCAGCCTATCGCCGGTCCTCAGGGAGAGCAGTTTAAATTTGAAGGAACGACTCTTACTGCCACGGCTTCGCGAGAGATTGAGTATGGCGGAGAAACATTGCCGGTCTCTCTTTTTTGGAATGTGAATGAAACCCTCTTGGAGGGACGTTACAGGGCAGACTTTTTCTCGGATGGTGCTATAATTGGGCAGATCTCTTTCACTTTAGGTAAATAGAGTAACTCCTTTTCGGGTATCAACGCTTCTTTGCACAGTTGTGCGAAGAAGCGTTTTTTTTGAGTTTTTAGATAATGAACTTTATTCTGCATTTCAGTCCGATAGTTTAGATCGGCATGATGATTTGTGGTATAAGCAACACGCTTATGGAGTTTTGTCTGCGTGGAACGAATCAGAAAGGATGAAAATATTTATTCATGCTTTTGTCTCATCTATAACTGTATCCGGATATTCGGAGTCTCTATTGAAAAAGGTATTGATGTTCCATCTGAGAAGTATATATGTTTTAACTGAAAAGTACTGATATTTCAAAAGAAATATCAGTACTTTTTGTTAGGACTCTTTTAAAGGGGCAAACTTTATTTCCCCTTACTACTATTAATTGTTGAAATCGAAGCTGATGCCTATGCGAAGCCCGGCCGGATCCACAGGGTAGTGAGCTAATGAGAAGCGTTCACTGGGATTGAGAAATAGTTCTGCAGCATTGTAATAAACAAGGAAAAAGCGGCAGCGACGGAGCTTGAAGTTGGCAAAAATATTCAGTAACGGATAGTTGCCGACTGAGGTGCTCTTTTGATTGATAAACTGTTGCGTAGCGGGATCGTAGTATGGCGCATGGTAGCGAGTGTGGAAGTATCCGTCAATTCCCAGTTGGGTCCGCATTACCTTGGCAACATAAAAGTCAAGATAGACAGAGGCATAAGCACTGAGCATGGGTAAGGGGATCACGCTTGCATTAGAGGTCATCTGATAGGAGGCCTCAAGATTCCAATTAAGGATTCTCCAATTCAGTTTGTGGCGTAATCGAGCCTCAAGTATTTGTACAATGCCCTCATGTTGGTAAGGCATAAAGTCCTCATCAAAGTAGATTGTATTGCGCAGTGTAGCAGAAGAAACAGAAATCGAAGTTCCCCAACTTGGTGCTGATAGCACACCCCCGAGAAGAAGCTTCTGCATGAATCCAAAATCCTTATCCCAGCGTAAATAACTACCTCTGTGGTGTTCTATAAAAACGGGCGGCTTAAGGTTATGGAAGTAGCCAAAGGCTTTTATATTGACCGGCACTTTCCAGAGCTTGAAGAGGGTGCTAATATTCCCATCAAGTCGTATGTTCCCCGCATCATGTCCTACAGGAGCCATTTCACCTGTTACATCAAATTGTAGTAGCCCATTTCCTCCGGTGCGCGAAATATTCGCCCCAATATAGGTGGAAAAATCCCGACTTCGCCCATTATTTTCGGGTATGGTATCCCGCATGAAATAAAATTGGTTTTGTAGACGTACATAGGCGGTTAACCCGAATTTAACCCATGGGCGGAAGCCTTCACGTAAAGAAAGGGCGATGGTGTTATTTATTTTCGTATAGCGTGTGGAATCGAAAGGCTCAAATTGGATGGCACTCTTCTCATTGTCTTTACGCGTTCGTTCCCACCAATAGGCATTATGCTGTGGATAGACTTTGCTTAGTTCTTCATTATTACCCACAAAAATGCGTGTTCCCTTGTAGTATTCAAATCGGTGCTCTATGCTTGCGAAGGAGACAAATATGCTAGTGTCTTGCTCGGCAGGTCGTCCGTTAGGGAGTGTGTTACCCACCAAGAAGTAGTGCTTTTTCCCAAAATTGTAGCGGTGATTGAGATGGGCTTGCCCTACAAAATGACTATTCCCTACACCGGAAGGAAAACGAACCGGTATTTCAATAGCTTCTATATTTCGGCGAGCAGATGCATATTGCTCCGGATGAGTAATATAGCTATCATCAGCAATTCCTCCGTTCTCAGTCATTCGAAAGTAATTATTACCAACCCAAGTATATAGCTCGTAGTGGTCCAGGTTTAGTGAGCCAAACAGACGATAACTAACTGCTTTGCTTCGCTGGGCTATGTACTTGCCACGAGAAAACCAGTAGGCAAAGTCACCTCCCAAGTTGAGATGCTTGCCAAAGTTGATAGCTAAGGTCATATCGAAGAGCTCTTCTCGCTGTGGCACAGCACCATGTCTGGAATAAGAAACATCAGAATAAGGAGATTGAGTATCGTAGAAGAGCACTTTGTCTGCTTCGTAAAGCAGACCTTTATAAGCATTGCCAAAAACAAACGGATTCCACTCTTTTGCTCGATCAAAATAGGTTTGTAGCAAACGAGGTCCTACTGCATTACCATTGTAGGCAAGAGCAAGAGAGGAACCTTCCGGAAAGGCGCGGCGGTAGTAGTTGAGAAAAGTAGTGTCGGGGGCTGCTTGAGAAAGGCGAAAAATATACGGATGCATAGTAAACGCCTTTAATGATTCCTTGCGGTGAATTAACTCCGGATCATCCGGGTAAATACCCGTAAGCATAGCCGTATTAACGTTGTCTTCTTGTGCATAGGAAAGCTTAATGCCGAAGAGCATCAAGAGCAAAAGCGAGTTTAGATATGCCAGGAGACGAAGTGAGCGCATTAGTAATTACGAATAATAAGCATGGAACCATTGGAATAGACTGCATAGCGGAGTAAAGGCTCTTTGCAGCCCTCGGTCAGGGGATTACCCCCTCCGTATAGAATGCTGAATTCATTGTGGCATTTGGGGCAATACGCATTGAGCTTGTCATTGACCGTTAAGCGCACCTTTGCGGAACGCTCTATTGGACAAGCTGCATCATAAGCATAAAATGAATTGCCATTGCCATCAGTAATGGGGGAGTGGATAATGAGTAATCCGCCAAAGCCGAGCTGAGTCACTGCTGTAGAAGGATGTGTTACCACCATCCAGCCGCCCTCTGCACGCAAATCTTTTGCCTCAGAACTATTAAGGTCTATCTCGCAATAAACCGGGTAAGATGGAATAGAGGAGCGTACCGCAGGAGTACAACAAAGCGCAAACAGCGGCAAGATACTCGTAAAAAGTATCTTGCCATAATAGTGCTTTTGTGCCCATCTGTTATGCATTATAGGGAACTTTAGATAGAGTCTCTCCAAGTTTCTCTGCTGCCTGCTGCATCATAGGTTTTGCCATTCCCCTAAGAAAAATAGGTACATCGGCATCTAAAGTTGTGCTTAGCTGGGTCTCCTCATTAAGTCCCTTAAGAGAAATAGTTAACTTACCGGAAATGGGAAGACCTTGACCGGAAGAAATGAGCGTAATACGTTCGTTAGGAATGGACTCGGTAATCTCAAAAAGGGCTGAAAGTCCACCGTCAGCAGTTACACGACAATGTGTACTATCAATTATCTCAATTGCAATTTTATCATCTTGAATATGCTCGGCGAGTGGCTTGAGGTTCTCAAGATTAGAGAGCTTTTCGAAAACTACCGTAGAGGAAGCTGCAACGTTATATTCCTTACTTTGAATGATCATATTGTGTTTGTGCGATTAGTCGTTACGTATTTTCATTTTGGAGCAGACCAGTGATGAGGATCTTTACGCCAGTCAATCAGAATGCTTTTTGTTTCTGGATTGATAAGTCCATCTTTAGAAGCAGCCTCAATTACTGCATCATAGTCAGAAAGCGTATCCAAAGCACAATTGGCATCTGCGAAGCGATCGACAGCTTCTTGAAATCCATGGGTGTAGACAGCAATGAGTCCTTCTACTTTAGCTCCTGCATCTCTTAGTGCATCAACGGCTTTAAGGCTACTGCCTCCTGTAGAAATAAGATCTTCGATCACAACTACTTTACTGTTTTCGGGTAAGTATCCTTCAATTAAGTTCTCTAATCCGTGATCTTTAGGTTTAGGACGCACATAAACGAACGGAAGTCCCAGTTCATCTGCTACTAATACCCCCCAACTAATAGCCCCGGTTGCAACACCTGCAATTACTTCTGCATCGGGGTATAACTCCAACGCAGTCTGTGCAAGAGCCATTTTTACGTAGCTTCTTGCAGCAGGATAAGAGAGTGTACGACGATTGTCGCAGTAGATAGGTGAAAGAATTCCGGAAGCCCATGTGAATGGTTTATGTGGGCTTAGCTTAACAGCATCCACGGAGAGTAAAAGACGTGCTATAATTTCTCTTGTGTGTGGGTTCATATTATTGTTCCTTAGTAAGTGATTTATTATCCAAAAGGTCGGGTCGAAGCCGCTTAGTGCGCTCTAAAGCTTGCTCTTCTTGCCAAGCTGCTATCTTAGCAGCATGACCGCTTAAGAGTATGTCTGGCACTTTCCACCCATTGTATTCTGCCGGACGAGTATAGACCGGAGGAGCGAGTAGTCCATCTTGAAAAGAGTCGCTCAATGCACTTTCAGCATCACCAATAGCTCCGGGAATAAGTCTTGTGATAGCATCCACAATAATCCCGGCGGCAGGCTCACCGCCACTTAGTACGTAGTTCCCAATGGATAGCTCTCTTGTGATCAAGTGATCTCGTACTCTTTGGTCAATCCCTTTATAGTGACCGCAGAGGATCAGTAAATTCTTTTTTAGAGAAAGCTCGTTGGCAATGTTTTGATCAAATAGCTCGCCATCGGGGGAGGTGTATATTACTTCATCGTAGACATGAGTTGAGCTGAGCTCCTCTATAGCTCGAGCGATAGGCTCTACTGCCATCACCATACCGGCCTCTCCCCCATAGGGATAGTCATCAACTCTTCTCCACCGGTTAGTGCTCCAAGTGCGCAAGTCATGGAATCCCAATGAGAGTAACCCCTTATCCTGTGCTCTCTGGCAGATGGAGTAAGAGAGCATCGCCCGCATAGCGTCCGGGAAAAGGGTGATGATGTCAACGTGCATATTTGAGCGTATAGCAGTTACTTATCTAACTCCGCAAGCTGAGCTTGTAGTGTAGCAATACGGCTTTTGGCATCAGCCTCTTTCTTGCGTTCAATAGCCACTACGTTCTCAGGAGCATTCTCTACGAAACGGGCATTAGATAGCTTTCTTTCTACTCCTTTTAAGAAGCCTTCTTGATGTTGCAAGTCGGCCATCAATTTCTGTCTAAGGGCATCTTTGTCTACAGCGTTATCTATTAGAAGAGAGTACGAATAAGTCTCTACAATAAAGCCTGTTTTGATTCCCTCAGAGTCATCTTTTTGCTTAAGGTCTACGTTTGCCAATTTCATCAGGAGGGCATCTGCTTCACCGGGATGATCTTGAGGAATAACCAATACTAACTTCTCATTCTTGGCAATGTTGTTTTTGTTGCGTGCGTTTCGTACTTCGGTAATTACATTGCGTATTACCTCCACAGCATGTAGTAATGAGTTGTTGGCTTGTGCAGGTTTGGCTATACGAGTTAGCATAATGCTTTCTCCCTTTTGGCGCGGTTCTATCTCTTGCCACAGTGCTTCCGTAATGAAAGGCATAAAGGGGTGCAATAGTTGCAGAAGAATCTCGAAGAAGGCAATGGTGCTTTTGTGTGTAGCTGCATCTAACGGATGTCCGAAAGGAGGCTTTATTGCCTCTAGATAGAAAGAGGAGAAGTCATCGCGGAATAGTCTGTAGAGTAGTGTCATAGCCTCACTAATGCGGTATTTGCTCATTAGATCATCCAGCTCTTTTATCGCATTTCCGAGGAATCCTTCAAACCAAGCTACTGCTTGTTGCGCTGTTTCCGGTTGTGCTAATGTATTGTCTACAGGAAGTTGCTCAACCAACCGGAACGCATTCCATATTTTGTTGCAGAAATTACGTCCTTGCTCTATCAGAGACTCTTCGTAGAGTAAGTCATTACCCGCTGATGTTGCCATCATAAGCCCACAGCGCACGGCATCTGCTCCGTATTGGTTCATCAGTGCTATGGGATCGGGCGAGTTGCCTAAGCTCTTAGACATCTTTCGTCCTTGTGCATCTCGCACGATGCCGGTTAGGTATACATCTTTGAATGGACGAGTCCCCTTGAACTTGTATCCCGCCATGATCATGCGAGCTACCCAAAAGAATAGTATATCGGGTCCTGTCACAAGGGTTGTGGTAGGGTAGTAATAGTTAAGCTCTTTATTGTTTTCGTCGAAGAAGTCCCCAAAGACACTCATGGGCCACAACCAAGAACTAAACCATGTGTCTAAGCAATCTTCCTCCGGTCTTAGATCTTCTATAGAGAGACTCTCTCCCCCCTCCTTAAGTTGTGCCTTTGCGAGTGCTTGTTCGGGGCTTTCGGCCACCACAAAGTCACCATTGGGCAAATAGTAGGCAGGAATACGATGTCCCCACCATAACTGACGGCTAAGGCACCAGTCCTTTATATTTTCCATCCAGTGGCGATAGACATTCTTAAACTTAGCAGGAATAAGCTGTACGTCATCCTTTTCAACCGCTTCCAATGCCGGCTTTGCTAAATCTTCCATTTTGAGGAACCACTGCATAGATAATTTGGGCTCGATCGGCACACCGGTTCGCTCACTGCACCCTACACGATTGGTATAGGTTTCAATGCGCTCCATTAAACCGGCAGCTTCAAGGTCTTTAGCAATTTTATCACGAACCTCGAAGCGATCCATGCCTTTGTATGCGCCTCCATGTTCATTTAGGGTGCCATTGTTGTTGAATATATCAATGGAGGGTAAGTGATGCTTCTGCCCTAAGTTGTAGTCGTTTATGTCGTGTGCGGGAGTTACTTTAAGACAGCCGCTACCAAACTCCCTATCCACGTAGCTGTCGGCGATAATAGGTATAACGCGACCTACAATGGGAACGATCACTTTTTTGCCGATATATTGTTTATAGCGTTCGTCGTCGGGATTTACGCAAAGCGCTGTGTCCCCGTGAATTGTTTCCGGACGCGTAGTAGCCACAACGAGGAAGTCGCCATCAGCAGGATCTTCAAATCGATAACGAAGCCAGTATAGTTTACCCACCACATCGCGATATATCACCTCTTCGTCACTCAGGGCCGTTTCTGCCTTAGGATCCCAGTGTACAATGCGTACGCCCCTATAGATAAGTCCTTCCTCAAAAAGCTTACAGAAGACCTTTATTACAGATTTGCTGCGTGCTTCGTCCAAAGTGAATGCAGTACGATCCCAGTCGCAAGAAGCCCCCAAACGCTTGAGCTGTTCCAATATAATTCCCCCATGCTCATGCGTCCATGCCCAAGCATGTTCAAGGAATTGATCTCTTGTGAGATCGTGCTTATTAATGCCTTTTTCAGCTAACTTAGCCACTACTTTAGCTTCAGTTGCAATGGAGGCATGATCGGTTCCGGGCACCCAGCATGCGTTATATCCTTGTAGTCTGGCGTGCCTTATAAGTATATCTTGAAGCGTATTGTTGAGCATGTGCCCCATGTGGAGCACACCGGTTACATTAGGAGGTGGTATTACGATTGTGTAAGGTTCACGATCGTCGGGATGGGATGAAAAAAGATGTTCATCCATCCAGTACTTATACCACTTTTCTTCTACTGCTCCCGGGTCGTATAAATGCTCTTTTGCTGCCATTCCTGTAATAGTCTTTTCTGTCTATATTTTCCGCAAAGTTAGCCTATTTACCTCATTTAATACCGCTTTTCGGCAAAAAATCTGTATAGCTTCGCTTAATTCATGTTTCAGTGTGATGCTTTCTCAATACTCCTAATATAAGGTGTTGCTTTGCGTCTCTAAATTGATCTGTACCTTTTGGATGATATATCTATATGTTTCAATTGAAAGATATTGATGTTTCAATTGAAAGTTACAGATATAATTTTGAGCTGAAACTATCCGCTTCTAATTACGCTCTTCTGAAATACCTTGAAATAGTGACTGTACGCTTTGTCAACTCAATAATAATACCTACTTTTGCCGAGGAAATGAGTGTTGTGTTCATTCGGAACTTAAAGAAAATTTGATACGTGCAGCACACAGATAAGGATTGTATGATGCAACGGGCTCGGGTGCAGTCTATCTCGGGCGGAAAGATCGTTGTTACCGTGATGCAAGCAAGTGCTTGTATGGGGTGTCATGCCGCCGGTTCGTGCTCTGTGTTGGATAAGAAACCTCGAAGCGTGGAGGTGAATATGCCCTCTGGTGGGCAATTTCAGCTCGGTGAAGAGGTGATGCTCAAGGGGGCCTATTCAATTGGCCGCCGAGCAATATTTGCTGTTTTTATAGTGCCTCTCATCCTATTGTTAGCAGCTGCATTTATCGCTTTAAGCGCTTTGGAGTGGAGTGAACCTAATGCTATTTTTCTTTCTTTGGGAGTGATTGTAGTGTATTACTTGCTTCTCATTCCATTTAGGGGATATTTTGAAAAGAAGCTCAGTTTTACAATTGAAAAAATCGCACCTCACAACTCTGTGGAAGCGGATAGTTAGGACAGGGAAAGAGATAATTACTTGGGAGTATTCTTAAAAATATAATTATATATTGGAGGACGTATGATACTTAATACCGTATTGATTTTAGGGGGAATAGCCTTACTAAGTGCAGTGCTCTTGTACTTGGTTTCGAAGAAATTCGAAGTGTTTGTAGACCCCAAGGTAACTGCTGTGGAAGAGGTACTTCCTCAAGCAAATTGTGGCGGATGTGGATATCCGGGTTGCTCGGGATTTGCGAATGCATGTGCTTCGGCAACTTCATTAGAGGGACTTTTCTGCCCCGTGGGCGGAGCTCCTGTGATGGATAAGGTTGCTACAATTGTGGGTTTGGCTGTAGAAGCCGGAGACCCGAAAATAGCAGTTGTACGCTGTAATGGAAATTGTGCAGTTCGTCCTAAAGTTAACGAGTACGTAGGTGCCAAAAGCTGTAAAGTGGCTCACACTTTGTATGCGGGTCAAACTGGTTGCGCTTTTGGATGCTTGGGATTCGGCGATTGTGAGCTTGCGTGTAAATTTGGCGCCCTCCATATAAATCATGAGACGGGACTTCCTGAAATAGATGAAGAAAAATGTACAGCATGTAATGCTTGTGTGAAGGCTTGTCCTAAGATGATTATAGAGCTTCGCAAGAAAGGTCCCAAGGGTCGTCGCGTCTTTGTTTCTTGTGTGAATAAGGACAAGGGCGGTGTGGCAATGAAAGCTTGTAAGAATGCATGTATTGGATGTGGGAAGTGTGCTAAGGAGTGTCCCTTTGACGCTATTACCGTTGAAAATAATCTTGCTTATATAGACTTCAATAAATGTCGCATGTGCCGTAAGTGTGTGGTAGTTTGTCCTACAGGGGCCATTCACGAAGTAAACTTCCCTCCTCGCAAGCCGAAAGTAGAAGAGTCTGCAGGAGAAGCTAAGGCACCGGCTACTGCTCCGTCAGCCAATGCCGGTCTATAAGTTTATGGAAGTAGTAAGAATAGAAGAAAAAGAAGAAATTATATAAATAGTATGCCGAAAACGTTCCGCATTGGAGGTATTCATCCTCCTGAAAGCAAGTTGTCTGCCGGCAGACCTATTCAAGAAATGCCCTTGCCTAAACAAGTGGTGATTCCTATAGGTCAGCATATTGGCGCACCTGCCACAGCTTGTGTGGCTAAGGGCGATCCTGTTAAGGTGGGTACCCTGATCGCTAAGTCCTCCGGCTTCGTTTCTGCCAACATTCATTCCTCTGTATCGGGAACTGTGCTCAAAATAGATTCTGTTTTCGATGCTTCGGGGTACAAGAAACCTGCCATCTTTATTAATGTAGAAGGCGATGAATGGGAAGAGAGCATTGATCGGTCGGGAGATATCGTCAAAAAGTGTGCACTAAGCCCAAAGGAAATCATTGATAAGGTTGCCGAAATGGGTATAGTGGGTATGGGCGGAGCTACCTTCCCCACTCATGTGAAGCTCTCAGTTCCACCGGGACAAAAAGCGGAATGCCTGATTATCAATGCCGTTGAGTGTGAGCCTTATCTCACCAGCGACGATGCATTGATGCGCGAGCATCCGGAAGAAATCATCATTGGGTGCACCATTTTGATGAAAGCGCTTAGTATAGAGCGATGCATTATCGGTATAGAGAACAATAAGCCCGAAGCAATTCGCACAATGAGCGAAGTGGCTAAAGCATATAATGGGATTGAGATTGTTCCCCTGAAGAAGCGCTATCCACAAGGTGGTGAAAAGCAACTTATTGATGCTGTGATCCGTAAGCAGGTGGCAAGCGGTGCGCTGCCTATCTCTACCGGTGCTGTTGTGCAGAATGTAGGTACAACCTTCGCCATATATCAGGCTGTTCAAAAGAATAAACCTCTTATTGAGCGCGTGATTACGGTTACAGGGCATAAGCTCGCTAATCCGAGTAATTTCTTGGCTCGTATAGGTATGCCCATGCAACAATTAATTGATGCAGCAGGCGGATTACCTGAAGATACCGGCAAAATAATTGGTGGCGGTCCGATGATGGGACGTGCACTCGTGGATACTTCTGTACCGGTAACTAAGGGGTCAAGTGGACTCCTCCTCTTATCACAAAAGGAAAGTAGACGTAAAGAGTCACGAGACTGTATACGCTGTGCTAAGTGTGTTGGGGCTTGCCCTATGGGACTTAACCCGGCTTTCTTGATGAGAGATAGTAAGATGAAGGACTGGGATAGCTGCGAAAAGATGCACGTATTCGATTGTATCGAGTGCGGAAGCTGTAGCTTTACCTGTCCGGCCAATAGACCTTTGCTTGATTATATTCGCATCGGCAAGCAAACAGTGATGGGAATAATGCGTTCAAGAAAACAATAATTTGCGACTATGGAACAGACAAGAGTAATTGTATCTCCTTCTCCACATATTCATAGCGGCGATTCGATTAGTCGCAATATGTATAATGTGTTGATAGCACTAATCCCTGCCTTTGCTTTCTCCATTTATCAATTCGGATGGCAATCGTTGCTGGTAACAGCGATTAGTGTGGGCATGTGTTGCCTTACAGAGTGGTTTATCACTACTGTGATGCTACACCGTAAGTGTTACCTGATGGATGGTTCTGCTATTCTGACAGGGGTGTTATTAGCTTTTAACCTACCCAGCAATTTGTCGTGGTGGATTATTCTCATTGGGGCTTTTGTTGCCATGGGTATTGGAAAGATGGCTTTTGGAGGATTGGGTAACAATATCTTCAATCCTGCATTAGTGGGACGTGTATTCCTTCTAATATCTTTTCCTGCCCAGATGACTACTTGGCCGGTAGCGAACCACCTTACGAATGCGGTTGCTACTATGGATGCCACAACGATGGCAACGCCTCTCTCCCTAATGAAGAGCGTGATTAAAGGAGCACCCGGTGCTTCGCTTGATCAGTTGCCTGATGCATTTAGCCTCTTCTTGGGGCTAAACCCCGGTTCAATGGGAGAAATCTCCGCATTAGCCTTATTGATCGGTCTTATCTACTTGCTTTGCACACGTACTATTACTTGGCATATTCCTGTGTCAATCCTTGCTGCGGTTGCAGTGCTGAGTGGGGCCTTCTGGCTAGTAAATCCTACTATGTATGCATCTCCTTTGGTACATCTGTGTTCAGGGGGTGTGATGCTGGGGGCTATATTTATGGCTACTGACTATGTTACCTCTCCAATGACAAAGGGAGGACAGATATTGTATGGTGTATTAATAGGTGCTATTACGGTAGCTATCCGTACATGGGGAGCTTATCCGGAAGGAATGTCCTTCGCTATTCTAATCATGAATGCATTTACGCCATTGATCAATGTATATACAAAACCAAAATTGTTTGGTGATAAGGTTAAGAAGCAGGAGGTGAAGAAATGAAAAAGTTAGCATCTACATTCCCTAATATGCTCCTTTCTTTGGTGCTCATCTGCTTGGTAATGGGTGGCATTCTTGGAGCCATGAATCATATTACTCAGAAGCCTATTGCTGCTACCGAGTTGAAAAATAAAACAGCTGCCATAGCAGCCGTTTTGCCTGAGTTTGACAATAATCCTATTGAGGAAGCTACCGAGGTAGAGATCCCCGGAGAGGACCAAAAACTGAAAGTCTATCCTGCAACGAAAGGTGGAGAAGTAATTGGTTACGCAATAGAAACTTATACCAAGAAGGGATTTGGTGGAGAATTTTCTTTAATGGTAGGATTCCTGCCTGATGGTACAGTGGAGAACTTTGCTGTACTAAAGCATGCAGAGACCCCGGGTTTGGGTGCAAAGATGGACGATTGGTTCCATTCCGATGGGGCACCGGGTTTGATCCGTAATATGCACGGTGTGAAAATGCAGGAAGAATCTCCTCTTAAGGTGACGAAAGATGGCGGTAAGGTTGATGCTATTACAGCTTCTACCATAACCAGCCGTGCTTTCATTGATGCTTTTGAGCGTGCATATAGTGCGCTTAAGGTGGTTCAAGGGACAGCTACAGATGTAGCTTCTGAAGCAACTCCTCAGACCTCTGAGGAAGCTGGCGAAGCACAAACGCAAGAGCCACAGCCTGCTGAAGTAAAAGAGCAGTTAGTACAAGAGTAAATAACACAATAGATAGATAAAACCATGAATAAATATCTCTCGGCACTCTCAAATGGTGTCATTAAGGAGAATCCAACCTTCGTGTTGCTTTTGGGAATGTGTCCTACCTTGGCCACAACTACCTCAGCAATCAATGGTTTAAGCATGGGGTTGGCTACTACCTTTGTGCTGATTATATCCAATACCCTGATTTCTTGCTTAAAGAAATTGATCCCGGATGCAGTACGTATTCCTGCTTTTATTGTAGTGATTGCCGGTGCTGTGACGGTGCTTCAGTTACTTATCAAGGCCTATCTGCCTTCGCTTAATAGCAGCTTAGGTATCTTTATTCCTTTGATTGTAGTTAACTGTATTGTCTTAGGACGTGCAGAGTCTGTCGCTTCCAAGTCTAATCCTTTAGTGGCCATGTTTGATGGTATTGGTATAGGGCTGGGCTTTACCTTAGCACTGACGATTCTTGCTTCAGTGCGTGAGTTTTTAGGAAGCGGAATGGTATTTGGTACGCCCATCTACCCCGATCAGTATGGTTCCTTGGTGTTTATTTTGGCACCGGGTGCATTCTTGGTATTGGGTATGCTGATTGCTTTGTTCAACATTATTACTAAGCGCCAATAGTTTACTATGTATTATTTATTTCTATTTATTTCGGCAGTCTTCGTTAATAACGTAGTCCTGTCTCAGTTCCTTGGAATTTGTCCCTTCTTTGGTGTATCGAAGAAGGTTGATACAGCAGGGGGAATGGGAGCCGCTGTGACTTTTGTCTTAGCAATCTCTACGATGGTTACCTACCTGATTCAGATGTATGTGCTGAATCCGTTAGAACTTGAGTACCTCCAAACGATCGCTTTCATTCTGGTGATTGCTGCATTAGTGCAGATGCTTGAAATGGTGCTGAAGAAAGTTTCGCCACCTCTCTATCAGGCATTAGGTGTATTCTTGCCGCTTATCACCACAAACTGCTGTGTGCTTGGGGTTGCCATATTGGTTATCCAGAAGGAATTTACCTTCTTACAGAGCTTGGTTTATGCCATTTCAATCGGTCTTGGATTCTTGCTGGCACTGGTTGTATTCGCAGGAATACGCGAGCAATTGACTAAAGCTAATCTTCCCAAGGCTATGAAGAATGTACCTATAGCCATGATTTCCGCAAGCATTCTTGCTATGGCTTTCATGGGCTTCAGTGGTATTGTAAGCATCTAAGAAAAAAGAATTTATTCTAATCAAATAAAGAGCGGTCGACGGGATGTGATTCCTGCCGACCGCTTTGCTTATTGTACTACGGTCTCATTAGTATCAACGAGGCTTTTAGAGGGCGAAATATAAGAGGAATGCCTTAAACTTAAGGCCTTGGAAGGGAACTAAGGAGGGTTGTATGGGAGCAAAGTGCACCCTCTATCCTTCTTTTTTGCCTATGAGAGAAAGAAACTCCTCTTCTCCTATTATTGGAATACCTAAGGCGTGTGCTTTTTCCAACTTAGTAGGTCCCATATCTTTACCTGCAAGAATGAAGCTTGTCTTGCCGGAAATAGAGCCTGTGCGCTTACCTCCATGTGCAACGATTAAAGCCTCATACTCATCGCGAGAATGATGCTCAAACGTGCCACTTATCACAATGCTCTTATTAAGTAGAGTAGTGGAAACCTGTTCCTTCTTCTCCATTAGATTTGTGCTTAATGAAATACCGGCTTGCTGTAGGTTGTGTATAATGGTTCGATGCCGATCGATGGCAAACCATTCTTTTATACTGCCGGCAATCTTGTTGCCTATATCATTAATGGCTTCCAACTCCTCGCTACTTGCTTGGGCTAATTGCTCAATGTCGGGGAAGGCTTTTGCTAATATTTGGGCTACCTTTTCTCCTACGAATGGAATCCCTAACCCAAATAGAAAAGATTCATAGGGGCGTGCCTTGGATGCCTCAATGGATCGAAGAAGATTATTGATGGCTTTGTCCTTAAAATGGGTTATTTCTGAGAGCTGTTGTGGGGTGAGTGTGTAGAATTGGTCAACTCTTCGTAAGAACCCAAGGTCATAGAGTTGACTAATTGTCTCGCTACCAATATTGATATTAGCTGCCTTTCTACCTGCAAAGTGCTCCAATAGAGCTTTCGTTTGAGGTGCACAACCCTCTTTATTAGGGCAGTACCATGCGACCTCTCCCTCGTTCTGTACTAATGGTGTTCCACACTCGGGGCATAGGGAGACAAAGGCAATCCTTTTAGCTTGAGGATCTCGGAGAGTGGGGTCTGTAGAAACAACCTTTGGAATAATCTCTCCTCCTTTCTCTACTGTGATCCAGTCCCCCTCGTGAAGATCTAAAGCTGCCATGAAGTCCGCATTATGAAGCGTAGCGCGCTTGACAATTGTCCCGGATAGTGGAATGGCAGCAAAGTTCGCCACAGGCGTTATTACTCCTGTACGTCCTACTTGGAAGGAAACGTTCTCCAGTTTTGTTTTTGCCTGTTCGGCAGGAAACTTGTATGCGATGGCCCAACGAGGGCTTTTGGCTGTTGTTCCCAAAGCTTCATATAAACTTTTATCTTCTACTTTAAGAACAACCCCATCTGTGGGATAGGGTAAAGAATGACGCTTATCAGCCCAATAATTAATAAAGTCTAATATCTCTTCCAGCGAGTGACAACATATTGCGTGAGGCGAAGATTTAAGTCCTAATTCAGCGATGCGCTGTAGTGCTAACTCTTGGGTAGATAGATTGTGTTCTTCCTCAAATAGATAATAAAATACGGCATCTAAATGCCTATGAGATACAACCTCCGGATTAAGCATTTTCAATGTTCCTGAGGCTGCATTCCTTGGATTGGCAAAGGGATCCTCTCCTTCATCTTGTCGCTCTCTATTGATCCTCTCAAACTCAGCGAAAGGCATAAGTACTTCTCCCCTCACTTCGATATCTTCAGCGATGTGTGTACTCCTTAGCTTTAGAGGAATAGAGCGAATCGTACGTACATTGGCAGTAACATCATCACCCACTAAGCCATCACCGCGTGTAAGAGCTTGTTCAAGGTATCCATTATGATAGTGGAGTGCTATACTTAGCCCATCGAACTTAAGTTCGGCAGAAATAGCTACCTCTTCTTTGCCTGCCACCTCCAAAACCCTCTGCCAGAAGCCTGTCACCTCTTCAAAATTATAGGTATTGGCAAGGGAAAGCATAGGCACTCGGTGGGGATAGCTTTTAAAGCCACCTGTGAGATCACTTCCCACCCGTTGTGTAGGGCTATGAGGATCCTTGAATTCAGGGAACTCATTCTCCAGAGCCTCCAGCCGCTTCATCAACTTATCAAAGTCAATATCGCTGATAAGTGGTTGGGCTGCTACATAATAGTTGTAATTGTGCTGCTCAATCTCTTCGCGGAGCTTTTCTATTTGTTGCTTTGGGGAGTCGGACATAGGGCATAAAGGAGAAGGTCTGTAAACGTATCATTTTGGCGTATCCACTCAGGTAAAGTGGCTATCAAGCGAAAGCCTGCTTTCTCAAATAGGGAGCGCGCTGTAAGGTTTGTAGGGGTTATCTCAGCAATGAGACGCTCTATTCGGAAAACGGAGCTAGCATATCGAGACATTAGACTAATGCTTCGCAAGGCATATCCTTTTCTCCTGTAGCGTTCGTCAATAGCTATACCTATGTAGCTTCTGGCATTGGCAAAATCGTAGTTATAGAGCATGATATACCCAATAGCATTTCTTATCGTATGGTCACCTTTTTGCTCAATTACTAAGTATAAAAAGCCATTTTCTTGTAATGAGCTGCTTCCCAAGGAAACTAACTGCTCTGCTTGAAACAGAGAAATTGGTTCGCAAAGAGTATTGCTCATTGCTATTGAGGGAGTGCTTTCCCATCGATAGAAATCTAAAGCATCCCCGGGTTCGCAGCGTCTCAGCCTGATCGTATTATCCTCTAACAAAGAGTAGTCCATTCCTTATACGAAAAGTCAAAGCATGGTCTTTCTCATGTCCTGCCGGTCATGCATAGCTTGAGCAAGTGTAATCTCATCGACGTACTCCAATTCATCCCCAATTGCAATGCCACGAGAAAGCTGGGTTATACGGATGGAAAAATCCTTTAGGCGCCGATAAATATAATAGCAAGTAGTTTCGCCATCAATCGTTGAGCTGATAGCGAAGATTACTTCCTTGATCTGCTCCTTTTGAATGCGCTCAATAAGCGAATCAATCTCTAAGTTTTGAGGGCCAACTCCATCAATGGCAGAAATAACTCCACCAAGTACATGGTAAAGTCCCTTATATTGGTAAGTGCGCTCTATGGCGAGTACATCACGTATATTCTCTACAACACAAAGCACATCTTGCACACGATCCGGAGAGGAGCAAATGGGACAGAGAGGGGTATCGCTGATATTGTGGCAGCGTTGGCAGTATCCACTATTCTCTCTTAAGTCGATAATCGCATTCCCCAGAGAAATAGCGCTCTCGCGGGGTTGTCGTAATAGGTGTAACGCAAGACGTAACGCCGTTTTACGACCTATCCCCGGAAGTTGAGCAAGCTCTTCAACAGCTTTTTCAAGCCATTTGGAAGGGTACTGTTCGCTATTCATTACTCAAAGCATCAGCTTCTTCAATTTCGTAGCTTAGCAATGGGTAGCTTTGGTTTTCAATGACCTTGATAGCAACCTTGTAGGTGCGTTTCCATGAATTCAATAGACTCTTTCCCCAGCTTCCTCTCTTGATATATGAGGCAACAAAGGGATGTACTACTAAAGTTACTTTCTTGAGTGACCTATTGCTTTCTACCACCCTTTTCAGGTACTCTTCTATCTCATCGGTAAGTAGGATAGAAGGCTTGGCTTTGCCGGTCCCATGACAGGTTGGGCAAGCTTCTTCTGTCTTTACCTTTGTTGCAGGTCTAACCCGCTGGCGTGTGATCTGCATGACACAGAACTTGTTGAGCGGTAGAACGGTGTGCGAAGCGCGATCGTTCTTCATAAGCTCAACCATGTACTTATAGAGCTCATCGCATTCGGGCTGCTCCATGTCAATAAAGTCGATTGCGATTATTCCGCCCATATCACGTAGTCGAAGCTGCCTTGCAATTTCTTCTGCAGCAAGCATATTTACGTTGTAGGCGTTCTCTTTCTGATCAGGCGATTTCCTTGATCCGGTGCCGCTATTGACATCAATTACATGCATTGCTTCTGTAGTATCAATCACCAAGTAAGCCCCGCTTTTATAAGTTACATTTCGTCCCATATAGGACTTAATCTGCTTGGTGATGCCAAAAGCGTCGAATATTGGCTTTGGTTTATCGTAATACTCAACGATATTAGGCTTGTCGATATCTAAGAAGCTGATGTATTCTTTTATCTCACGGTATAGTTCTTCGTCATTTACTGTAATCTTAGAGTAGGTGTCGTTGAATGAGTCGCGAATGAAACTGATGGCTCTGCTAACCTCTTTGTGAATCCTGCCCGGCTCTTTTGTCGTTTTTAATGAACGCTTTACCTCTTCCCATCGGTTCAGTAGATTCTTTAATTCGCTTACCAATTCGCGGGAGTCGCGTCCTAAGGCACTTGTACGAACGATCACTTCAAATCCGTCCGGCTTTATAGAAGCTATCAGATTTTCTATTTTGATGATCTCGTAGTTATCTTTTTCCTTGCGACAGATATCCTTTATCTTTTGAGAGATATGGATACCGCTCCCGAAGGGCTTGAGTACCATATATCGTCCCGTAAAGGAAATATCCGTTGTAATCGTAGCTCCTTTTGTATTAATCGGTTCCTTGATAACTTGAACGAGTACTTCATCATTCTTATCAAGTAAGGAGTCTATTTTGTTCTTATCCGGGGAGGACTTTGTCTTTTCCTCTTTTTTTGTTGCCTCAGCCTGTCGTCCCTCTTTGCGTCCTTTTTCTGAACGAATGCTCTTGAGCAGTTTACGAGAAGCATCGAAACTACTACCTCCTAACGCATTATACGATAAAAAAGCAGGTTGCTTAAAACCTATGTTAACTAAGGCTGCATTAATCTCCGCGCGTACCTTCCGAATCCGTCCTAGGTATATATCTCCTAAAGCGCATTCAGGATTGCGTTCTTCTCGCTGTAATTCAACTAATCTATTATCTTCGAGCAGTGCAATGACAGTTTCATCATCCTTTACATCAATTACTAAATGGCTTTCCATTACATTATATTATAGATGATAGTGTCCGTCTGCTATTAATGTTACGAATAACAATGGAAGAGGGTAGCGCTGCAAAGTATATCACAGCAAAAACCCTCTTTACCATAATTTTTCGGTATGTGTCGTTTAGCGCTTCTTATGACGATTCTTTCTCAGTCTTTTTTTGCGCTTGTGTGTAGACATCTTATGTCTCTTCTTTTTCTTTCCGCTTGGCATAATTATTCCTCGTTTTAAATTTGTTATACTTCTTTTCGCAGAGTAGGTACAGAGTGGTAATTAAGTGGATCTATGTGCCTTCTCGTGCTACTTACTTTTAATTTTCTTCAAATAGGGCAATGAACTTGCGAGACGGCTTAAAAGCAGGTACACGCCGAGCCGGAATAAGGATCGATTCTTGCTTGGAAATATTGCGTGCTAGTTTAGGTGCTTTTTCTTTTACCAAGAAGGTGCCAAACCCTCTCAATTCAATTCTATCACCTTCGCGTAGCGCTTCTTTGATGGAATCCATTAGGGTCTCGACCACTTTGGATACTTCCTCTCTATCAAGTCCTGTCTCCTTTGCTACGCGAGCAACTAAGTTTGCTTTAGTCATATATCTGTTTCTTCTGTTGTTCGTTCGTCGTTCAGTTGACAAAGGTAACAATTTCTAAGCAAACAAAGCGGAATGTCCTATAATTCAAATAGCTGGAGTGTACCTATTCCCTGCTTTTAGCTGTGGAGAAGTCAAAAAGTGACGCATTTATTTCGTACAAGCTGCTACAAAGAGGTGCTATAGTCGTGCAAAGCGCTTGCGCCATATTGGCGTATATTTGGCTAATGGATAGCGCGCTGTCGTCACTCTCCAAAAGCATTTTCCCAGCACTATATACCCACTTTGCTGCTTCTTGGTTAAAGTGCTCACCAAAGGAGAGAAAAAAGCCGTGTGAAAGTAATTGTGCTGCTAATTGGGCATTTCCTCTAAATCCATGGATGACCATCGGCACTTCGTCTCCAACTCTCTTTCGGAAAGCTAATATTTCACTCCAAGCTCTTACTACGTGCAGTATCATGGGCTTGTTCAGCTCATGTGCAATGTGCCACTGAAGCATGAGAGCTTGCTCTTGAATAGGGAGTGGAGTAGAGGCGAGACGATCCAATCCGCACTCTCCCAACGCTTTTACATCTTCTCGAGAGGCTAATGACATGAGGCCCTCTTTATGCAGTTTCTCCTCTGAAAGGTACCATGGATGCCATCCTACTGAGTAGGACTGAGTCGTACCTATGGAAGGGGCGGGAATAGCCTCAGTCGTTACGTCTACCGAAATGAGCTGCCACGCATTTGCTTCTTGTGGGGTATGTAAGTGGCAGTGGCTATTGCAATAGAGAAGCATAGAAGCAAGTTAGGGAACGGGGTCGTATCCCGACTTTCCCCATGGATGACATCTTAATATCCGCTTTATAGCCAAATAACTCCCCTTTAGTGGACCATGCTTGCGTAGGGCCTGAAGTGCATAAGTGGAGCAGGTGGGTGTAAAGCGACATGTGGGCGGAAAAAGAGGTGAAATACATATCTGGTAGAAGCGTATGGGGAGTGATAGAAGCCAAATAGATCCCCGGCTTACTTTTTGTCGGAGCGAAAAGGTATTCTTTGAGAGTCTATCATTTACCATACGAAATAGCACGCTCACTAAGTTTGCTCACCACCTGTTTCATCGCTTTTTGGCAGCGGGCAAATGAGGGTAAATCATCGCATATTGCAATGAGAGCAAAATGTAACGTAAGGTCTCTTTCCTCCAATACCTTACAAAGTGGCGATTTATTTAAGCGGTAGGCTTCTCGGGTGAGCCGTTTCAAGCGGTTGCGTGCAACGGCTCTCTTAAAGCGTTTCTTTGCTACGCTGATCAAACAAGCAGCTCTCTCGGCAGGTTTATTGTCGGTAGGCGGTTCAAACTGATAGATCACCCTATAGGGATAGATTGTAAAAGCCTGCTTAGAGGTAAATAACTGGTCTATGTGACGCTTCTTGTGAAGCCTCTCTTCCTTACTAAAGTTATTTTTTAGCATGTGACGCAAGGAATGCCTCCAAGGCGTCAGTCATGGAGGAGTATTCCGGTGTAGGCGCTACAAAGTCGAGTTGCATGCCGGCTTTTTTTACAGCTTCTGAAGTTAGATGTCCGAACGCTCCAATAAATGATTTTTTCGGATCAAAGTTAGGGAAAAGCTCCTCCATGGCTGTGATCCCGTAAGGACTGAAGAACACAATCAGATCGTATGAATAATCCGGTTTGTCATCCCAAGGTCTTGTGATGGTCTGGTAAGCAACGGCACTTGTGTAATTGAGGTTCGTTTCTTTTAGTTTATCTACGATTGGACTGATACCGTCTTCGCCTACCGGGATGAGGTAGCGTTCACTCTTATGCGTGGGCTTAGACATGATCTGAACCAATTCATCGATATGCCCCGCTTCTCCAAAAAAGATTTTTCGTTTGCGGTATACGATATATTTCTGTAGATATAAAGCTATTTTCTCACTGGTACAGAAATACTTCATAGTGTCCGGTGCCGTAGAACGTAGTGCCTTAAGTAGGTTGAAAAAGCAATCTATCGCTGTTTTTGAGGTAAAGACAACGGCTGTATAAGAAAGCGGATCTATTCGCTGTTTGCGGAACGCAACAGCATCAATGGGTACGGTTTGGATCAATTGTCTGAAATCAATGTCGTAACCATACTTTTTTGCGATACTAAAGTAGGGACTCCTGCCCGAGGAGGGTTCGGGCTGTGAAATGAGCATCTTTTTTCTGGGTTCTTCCATTTGGGTTATGCTACACTATCCTAATGCACCACAGTCCTCTTTTCTTAATGCTTGTACTAAGAATATTCCTCAGCTGATGAGTAATTCATTAAATGCCAAGGCACAGAGTATGAAGGGCATCAATTCGTGACTGCAAAGGTACAAAAAAAAGTGCGCATAGCTGCCTCGCCTTTCCTCTTTAAAGGCTTTCAGCGAGATGGCTATTACCCCTATTCGCCACATAATCAATGCGATTAAAAATAGATAGGGTATTGAGTGTACAAGTGTGGGCACACAGCTCACTACCATCACCGGGAAAAATAGAATGGCCGCAGCATGTTCAATAAATTGATAGCTTACATCCCATGTAATCCGCCTTCGATTGGATAAGTATACGTAACCTAATAATTTGTATAAGAGAACTCGTATTAAATAGGCTCCAAGGAGTATTGCTATGAGTAGCAGGGTAGTAGTGAAAGCGCCTCCGGCAGGTAAACTAATGTGAATGGTACCATATAGATAACCTACAGCGATAAACGCTACCTCTACACATATAATCAGTCGTACGCCTATAACTGAGCTAAGGGAGGGAGGAGTAGCTACATTGTGCTGATCTGAGAAAAGCTTTTCCCATGGTTTCTCAGACTTATTCTGCTTTGAGCGGAATGTAACGGATAATGCATACAGTAATGCAATAAGGATTACTATGGCACTCGAGGTGTCGTACCATGAATTACCCGACCAAGCTAAAGCTCCTTCCATTGAATTTTGTTTCTGTAAAAAGTGACAGCTCCCTCAGGAGCTGTGCACATGCCGAAGCAATTCTTGTATGTACACCGGATATCTCTTGGGAGGAGAGGAAAGGTTCCCGGAGTATATCTATCGGTGCAAGTTTGGCTAATCTTCGATAGGTTCAAAGTCGCTCTTTTCTGCGCCACACATAGGGCAGCACCAATCATCGGGAATCTCTTCAAACGGGGTGCCCGGAGCTATACCACCATCAGGATCGCCTACTGCAGGGTCATAGATCCAGCCGCAGGGCTGGCATTGATACTTCTTCATCTCTTTATACTTCTAAATAAATTCAACTTAAGTTTACTTTCTCTTAGTCGGTCACCCATAAAAGGACGAGCCGAATAGGTTTCCTATCAGCAAAGATAGCATCTTCACTTGAATTCTCTATTTACTTCCAACATGCTTATAAGGAATGCAAATGTTTGAATATATAAGTATTGATGTATTCAATAGAGTATTGGCGCCTTTCAAATAGAGTATGACAACCTTTAAATAAAACATTAGGATCTTTCAAATGAAACATCAATACCTTTCACTTGAAACATCTGTACTTTTCAAATGTAATATCAGAACCTTTTGATTGAAAGTTATATGGGGGAATATAATACGTTGTTCTTGGTGCACTATCGCCAACTTTCTTTTTGTATTTGCCAAAGCTTTTTATCACTGACCCCGAACTGTTTACTTCACCACCTGCGAGTACGCATCCGGGTGCGTCAAGCGGCTGCTCCAGCGTAAGGTGGTCGATTCGTGCGCCCCCCTTGACCCGAAGCAAATTATTGATGAGTAAATCTCCTACGTTGTGCGGAGGGGGCGTACTATGTACTTATCAATGGCTTCTCGGAGCCATGTTCTTCTACCAGACGCGTGAGTTGAATAAAGTCCGGCACATCTAATTGCTCAGCCCGCTTTGTGAAAAGATCCACCCGGGAAAAATCAAACTCTTCGGGGAAAAGCCGGCGTAAGGCATTGCGAAGTGTTTTGCGGCGTTGATTAAAGGCTGTTTTTACCGTGAGTACAAAAAGCTTCTCGTCACAAGGTAGAGCTGTGCGACTGTTACGGGTGAGTCGCAAAACGCCGCCATGTACTTTAGGGGGTGGGTTGAAATCAGATTTATCCACTGTGAAAAGGTATTCGGCATCATACCAAGTATGAAGGAGTACACTCAGAATGCCGTAAGTGCGACTTCCCGGCCCTGCAGTAAGTCGCTCGGCAACCTCCTTTTGTAGCATACCGGTGCAGCAGGGAATGCGGTCGTGGAGTTCAAATATACGGAAGAAAAGTCTTCCTGAGATGTTGTAGGGGTAATTGCCTGTCATTACGAAGGCAGTATCCGGCTTTCCGGGAATAAACGCTTCGTCTGTACAGCGTAACACATCGCCTTTTACCACTCTCTGTTCAGCAAAAAGGGAAGGAAAAGCAGCACTTAAGTAATCTATTGACTCCCCGTCAATCTCTAACAGATACAGATCGGGACAAATATCCATGAGCTCCCGTGTGAGGATGCCCATGCCGGGCCCTATTTCCAATACAGGTAGAGAGCGAAAAGACTCGGGAATAGTCTCTGCTATTCGTCTCGCAATCAAAGGGTCTGTGAGGAAATGTTGCCCCAAGGCTTTCTTCGGTCTAACGTTTCGCAAGGGCATTGTTCTAAGAGCGTACGTCTATTTCTATCAATAGAAACTGCTATTTTTGCATAGTTTCACGCAGCAAAGGTAAGGATTTGGGCACAAAAGAGCGACAAAATGGGGAAAAAATAGGAGAGAAACGAAAGCTAACGGGTGGATGGAGACAGCTGGTAACTATAGGACTGTCACTGTTCGTTGGATTGGGATTATTTCTTCTCGTGTATCGCAAGTTTGACTACGAAGAGTTTGCTGAGGCGCTTCGCTCGACTCCTATCCGCTATGAGTATATTGTACTTACGATACTTATCGGAGCATTGGGGAATGTATTCAGAGGCTTGCGCTGGAGACTGCAAATGGAGGCAACATCCCCTCCCCATGCCCGTTATGCTACGTCTATTCTTGCCACATTAGGTTCTTATACGGTTAGTTTGATTGTGCCTCGAACCGGGGAAATATGGCGGGGTGGAGTAGCACATTCCTACGACCGAATTCCTATCCCTCGAGTGGCCGGTACAATTGTAGTGGATAGAGTAATGGACTTTGTAATGCTATTAGTGATAGCTTTACTCTCCTTACTCCTCTGCTATCGTGATCTACTCGAGCTGGTAAATGTGATACCCTTCAAAGTTCCTTCAGTGTGGACTGTGATACAATCGTGGGGCTTTTGGGCTGTCTTGGTTAGCTGCGTATTGCTCTTTATTTTATTGAGGAAAGCACTACGTAAAAAACGTTTTGCAAAAAGAGTAGCGGCATTTAAAGATGACTTCGTCACTGCTATGAAGTCCGTATTTACTATGCCCCGGAAAACGCTTTTTCTGCTCTACTCTCTGCTTATATGGCTTTGCTATTATTGGGCCTTTCGGTTGACTTTTTTGGCCTTCCCCTTTACCGCTGAGTTGTCGTCAGCTATAGGGCTTTTGGCATTCATAATGGGTACCTTGGGGGTAGCTGTGCCGGTGCAAGCCGGAATAGGTACATGGCACTATATGATTATTACAACGCTTACAGTATATGGCGTGACACAGTCTGATGCTGCGCTTTTTGCGTTAGTAGTGCACGCTCTGCAAACATTAGGCACTATTTTCGTTGGGTTAATAGCGATTTTATTAGTACCTTTACTAAACAAGAAAAAAATGATAAGTTAGAATATAAAACTATGGCACAAGAAATCAAACAACTTCAACCTCAGGCAATTTGGAACTATTTTTACGAAATCACTCAGTTCCCGCGTCCTACCGGTCAAACGAAGGAGGTGGCCGAGTATATCGCATCAGTTGGTAAAAAACTTGGATTGGAAACCAAACGCGATGAGGTGGGTAATGTGCTGATAATCAAGCCTGCAACGCCCGGACTGGAGAATCGTCCCAAGGTGACTTTGCAGGGGCATATGGATATGGTTCCGCAGAAAAATAAGGAAGTCAACCACGATTTTACGAAAGATCCTATCGATGCGCGCATTGATGGCGAATGGGTTAGAGCGAACGGAACCACTTTGGGTGCAGATAATGGTATGGGTTGTGCCATGGCACTGGCAGTTTTGAGCGATAACACGCTAAAGCATGGACCGATTGAAGCGCTGTTCACTGTTGACGAAGAAGTAGGAATGATCGGAGCCAATGAGCTTAAGGCAGGGTTTGCTACCGGAGATATTCTTATGAATATGGATTCCGAAGAGGAAGGCAACCTTTTCATTGGCTGTGCCGGTGGTGTTGACGTGAATGTGCTACTGGAGTATAAAGAACAGGAAAACGAATCTACCGACGATATAGCGGTAAAAGTGACGCTTGCCGGACTCAAAGGCGGACACTCGGGTGTGGAAATACATCTGGGACGTGCCAATTCAAATAAGCTGATGGCACGATTCCTCAAAAAGGCAATATGTGAATATGGGGTTCGATTAGCTTCCTTTGAGGGCGGATCCATGCGTAATGCCATTCCTCGCGATGCCGAAGCAGTTGTTACGCTTGCTCCGGAAGATGCCGAAGGATTCAATAAAATGGTTACAGAATGGGAACAGATCTTCCGTAAAGACTATGAAGGAATTGAAGATGCAATCACGCTGAAAGTGGAAAAATGCCCATTGCCCAAGATGTTGATTCCCGAGGAAATTCAAGATAACTTCATCAATGCATTGGAAGCGTGCGTAAACGGCCCTGTATCAATGCTTCAGAGTTTCAAAAATACGGTAGAATCTTCTACCAATATGTCTATAGTAACGGCCAAAGAGGGCAAAATTATTGTGCGCTTCCTCGTACGCAGTTCATCCCAAAGCCGCAAGATGCAGGTAGCTTCTCAAGTAGAGAGTGCTTTCCTACTGATGGGAGCAGATGTAGAATTTGATGTGGATTATTCCGGATGG
>QWCK01000423.1_pt1 | contig 74981 bp, 63 predicted proteins | sample 1972571 | NCBI WGS metagenome assembly QWCK01 (sample SAMN09866710, study PRJNA288562) | Human gut metagenome isolate term2_stool, whole genome shotgun sequencing... | isolation source: gut | host: Homo sapiens | place: USA: California | reverse complement strand
CTTATGTCAGTGGGAGTTAAAAGCTCCCACTGACAGGTCGCAAAGCGACTGCGTTCATGAGCAAGTAGCGAAAGCGAATTGCGAATGTCCGCTTTACTATAAAAACTTGCGGAAGGAATCTATTTCTGCTATGATGTGCGTCGGTACATCAATGTGAGGATATGATCACAGGAAATGGCAGGAAAGGCAGATTTAAAAATCCTGTTATGTGTTTGCTGTGATCTGGGAGAATTTGAGATAAATTTATGAGTGAAAAATATACAGAGAAAAAAGTTGCAAATAAAAACCATACGGTGCAGAATCATAGAAATGACAATAAGAAAAAAGGAGATATTGCCTGCAAGGTTGCCAGAAAATGTGGCGGATGTCAGTATCAGGGAGTTTCCTACAAAAAACAGTTAAGTGAGAAACAGAAAGCAGTCCGTCAGTTAATGCAGCCGTTTTGTAAAACCGCTGAGATTACCGGAATGAAAGATCCGTATCATTATAGAAATAAAGTACATGCAGTATTTGTACGAAAAAAAGACGGTACGATCATTTCCGGAGTTTACGAGGAGGGGACACACAGGGTTGTTCCTGTGGAAGCCTGTCAGATTGAGGATGAAAAGGCAGATGCCATTATTAATGATATCCGCGGACTTTTGAAATCTTTTAAGATAAAAACCTATAATGAAGATACCGGGTACGGTCTGTTGCGTCATGTGTTGATCCGCCGTGGATTTACCACGGGCGAGATCATGGTTGTTCTGGTGCTTGGTTCACCGGTGATGCCATCCAAAAACAATTTTGTCAGGGCTTTGCGGAAATTGCATCCGGAAATTACAACGGTTGTGCTGAATGTGAATGATAAGCGTACGAGCATGGTGCTTGGGGACCGTGAGACAACGATTTACGGAAAAGGCTATATTGAGGACGTGTTGTGCGGACTGACTTTCCGTATTTCTTCCAGGTCTTTTTATCAGATCAATCCGGTTCAGACGGAGAAATTATATGAAAAGGCCATGGAACTTGCAGGACTGACGGGCAGGGAGCGTGTCATTGATGTCTATTGCGGTATCGGAACCATTGGTATGGTTGCTGCAAAATCTGCAAAAGAAGTCATCGGTGTAGAGTTGAATCCGGATGCGGTGCGGGATGCAGTGAAAAATGCAAAGCGCAATCAGATGAAAAATATCCGTTTTTATCAGGATGATGCGGGACGGTTTATGGAGAAGATGGCAGCAAAGGGCGAAAAGGCAGATGTGGTATTTATGGATCCACCAAGAAGCGGCAGTACGGAGCAGTTTATGAAATCTGCTGTAACGCTGGCACCGCAGAAAATTGTGTATATTTCCTGTGATCCGCAGACACAGGCACGGGATCTGAAGTATTTGACAAAACGTGGTTATAAAGCAATGGGCGCATATCCGTATGATATGTTTCCGTTTACAAAGCATGTAGAAAATATCGTGCTGTTGGTGAAACAAAAGTAAAAATGAGAAAAGCGGTGTGGAACCTGTAGATAACTGGTATAGAAAAAGAGTCTGCTGACGGTAGTCAGTAAGCCTGTTTCAATGGACGCATTTTCTGAGATAAAAATGGGAGATTTGAGTTTTGGCAAAAGAGAATTATATGATCAACAGGAAAAAAAGAATTCTGTTCTATTTATTAATGGTAATTATTCTATGCTGGTTTGTTGCGTTACAGCTTTTTGGAACGAATGAGCGCGAAATACAGGTAATTGAGGGAAATATTCTTTATCAGGGAACTTTTATCTGGGAAAAACCAGATGGAAGCAGTGAGACGATTGAGGTTCCGGGCAGGTATGAATTGCCGGCGAAGGAAACAATGGTTCTGGTAACACAGCTGCCGGATGATTATGACGAAAAATCACTGGCAATCCGTTCGTCTCTACAGGAAGTTCGATTTTATATAGATGGTGTCCTGAGGACAGAGTATGACACGTCGGATACAAGACTGGCAGGAAAAAATTCGGCAAGTCGTTACGTGTTCTGTCCGACTACGGAGGCAGATGCGGGAAAAGAAGTACGGATTGAACTGAAAACGAATACTGCAAAATATTCCGGTGTGGTAAATGCTGTTTATTGTGGAGATAAAGCAGAAATATGGGAATATATTTTTGCAGAACACGGTCTGGAGACCATAAGCGCATTTTTTATCCTGTTTGCCGGAATTGTTATTGTGATCTTCAGCATTGCGCTGGGAGTTGTATATCGTACGAAGTTTGATATGGAATATCTGGGTTGGTGCATGATCATGGCAGCAGCGTGGATGCTTGGAGAATCGAAACTGCGTCAGATTCTTGTGCCGAATGCAACGGCTCTGGCAACGTTGTGTTTTGTTATGATTATGCTTGCACCATTACCGATCATTTATTATATGGACAGCATACAGAGTGGTCGTCACAGGAAGCTGTTCCGGATTGCGGAAGCGGCTTCGGTGATAAATTTTGCGATATGTACTATTTTGCATTTGAGTGGTGCGGTGGATTATATTGAGACGCTTCCGGTAGCGCATGTGATTTTGGTAGTTACGTTATTATTGATTCTTGTTACAGTATTTTATGATATGTATCACGGTTATATCACACAAAACAGATATATGGTGGTGGGATTGATAACCGCAATCATCTTTGTTGTGGTGGAATCCATATCTACTTATTTTGTGATTTCTATTTCTGGTATTTTCATGGGAATCGGCATGAATGTACTGCTGTTTGTCAGTTTGGTCAGAACCATCCGTAATGTACAGAAGATGGAAAGCCGCCGACAGAAGCAGGAGATGAAAAAACGCAGAAAGCAGATGGAAATCATGTCTCTGCAAATGATGCAGACGTTGTCTACTACAATTGAGGCGAAGGATGAATATGCCAGAGGACATTCCCACCGTGTGGCAGAGTATGCGGTTCTGATCGCAAAAGAGCTTGGCTGGAGTCAAAAGGATATTTCAAATTTGCGAAATGCAGCACATTTGCATGATATTGGTAAAATTGGTATTCCGGATACAATCTTGAATAAGCCAACGAAGCTGACAGAGGAAGAATATGCGGTTATCAAGGAGCATACCGTGATCGGAGCGGAGATTCTGAAAAATATCAGATTGATCGATCATGTGACAGAGGTGGCGCGAAGCCATCATGAACGGTATGATGGTACCGGATATCCGGATGGATTAAAGGGGGAGAAAATCCCGATCCACGCAAGGATCATTGCAGTGGCAGACAGTTACGATGCAATGCAGTCCCGGAGAATTTATCGAAATCCGCTTGGAACAGAGGTTATTTATAATGAAATTTTGAATAACCGTGGAACACAGTTTGATCCGGAGATTGCAGATGTATTTTTGAAACTTCTGGATGAGAACCGTCTGGAAATCAATGAGGATTACAACGAAATCGTGGATAAGTATGCCCTGCCGGCAGTGGAAATTGAAATTGAAAAATTTATTTCCAGTGTCATGACAACCATGCGTACGCAGGAGGACAGCGAGGGCTTTGATTTCCTGACAGGACTTCCGATGCGAAATCGTGGAGAAAAGCTGGCTGCAGAGTTTATGCAGCAGGATAATGGATATCTTGTTTTCCTGGATATGGATAATCTGAAAAAGATTAATGACATTTATGGACATAAAGCAGGAGACCGTGCATTGAAGTTGCTTGGTTCTTTGTTGTTGGAATATGCACAGCATTCTGTGGTCTGCCGTCTGGGTGGAGATGAATTTCTGATGTTTGTTCCAAACGTTTCGAAGGAAGATATTTCAGAAATTGTCAGCGGTATCCTGCAAAAATTTGAGGAACGGAAAGCGGAGGATGTGGAGATTCGCCATGCTTCGGTTTCTGCCGGAATTTGTGAAACGGCAAAGGGAGCATCTTTTGAGGAGTGCTACACCAAGGCTGATAAGGCACTGTATTATGTAAAACAGAATGGCAAAGGTGATTTCTTCTTCTATCAGCAGATGGAACAGGGGAAAAATACGGATCATGGAACCGGAAAAGATCTGGCAATGATTGCAAAAACATTGCGGGAGAGCGGCAATTACACTGGTGCGTTGGATCTGGATTACCGTGAATTTGCAAAAATTTATGAATACATGAATCATCTGGGTGAGCGTTACAAATATCGCTGCTATCTTGTGATGGTTACGATGGATACGACACCGGATTACGTGATGTATATTGAAAATATTGAGCGGGCGCTGGAGAGTATGGAACAGGCGATTCGGCAGAAAATTCGAAAGGTAGATGTCTGTACACGGTACAGTTCCATGCAGTATCTGATCATTCTGTTTGAGGCGGATGAGACCAAGATTCCAAAAGTTATGGATCGAATTTTTATGCAATATTATAAGCAGTACGATAAGAGTAATTTTATTCCGAAGTATGAGTATATTCCAATAATGGATGATTCAAAGGATATGCCACTGAATGAAGTGCCAAAATAGAGAGTAGCTTTTCCAGAGAAAGTATATAGAAATAGATTAGTAAAAGTAGATAAGGTTGGTAAAAAAATGCAGATTTCAAGCAGATTTACGCTGGCGATTCATATTTTTGCCTGTGTGGATACATTCAAAGATGATTATAAAGTAACCAGTGATTTTATTGCGGGAAGTACAAATGTAAATCCTGTCATTATTCGGAAAATATTAGGACAGCTCAAGGCGGCAGGACTTATTGAGGTGGCGCGGGGAACCGGCGGGACCACGATTGCAAAGCCATTATTAGAGATTACATTTCTGGATATTTATCGCGCAGTGGAGTGTGTAGAAGAAAATCAACTTTTTCATTTCCATGAAAATCCGAATACTGCCTGTCCGGTTGGAAGAAACATTCATCATGTGCTGGACGAAAAACTGGAACGGGTGCAGAAGGCGATGGAGCGGGAATTGCAATCCATTACGCTGGAGGATGTCAGAGAGGATTTGGTCAAATATCTGGAGCAGGAAAAGTAAATAAGAATCATAAGCAAATAAAAAAAGTGGGATTTCACAGTTGTGAGATCCCGCTTTTTAAGGTGTTCTGTCTGGAGAATGCACACGGACTGATCGCTGATTTCTCTGGAAATGCACCGTATGAGTTTTAAGTATTTAGATTAAGTGGTATGGCTGAATTGTCAGAAATGATAAGCTAACAATGTTAGTCTTCCCAAAATTCTTTAGAAGAAAAAATATCCATGGCATCCATATGTGCGCTGCAGATTAGTGTTACGTGATACTTGCGGGCAAGTGCCACGGCGCGGTCGGTAGGAGCACCATTGCTGATCAGAACCGGCACTCTGGAGCGGATTACTTTTTCCATCATATCGTCCGGAATACGCCCACTGGAAAACAGGATGCATTTGGTCAGGTCAAGTCCGTCGATCAGTGCTTTTCCGATGGCTTTGTCTAAAGCATTGTGGCGACCGATGTCTTCACACAGATAGCGGATTTCTCCATCATACATCAGAAAACAGCTGTGAATGCCATGGGTTTTCTGATGAAGCGGTGCACCTTTACGAAATGCCTGAATCAGATCCTGTGCCTGGCGGTAGTCAAAATCAAAGTCCGGAAGAACAGAGACTGGTTCGGCATCATTTTGTTCAGAAAGCAGATCGCGTCCAAGCATGCCTTCTTCTCCACAGTCACAGGCGCGGACTTCAATGGGCTTTTTGATTTCACCAAGTGGACGGATGGTCATTACCCGGGCGCGGACACCATCACGGCAGATGTAAATGCTGTGGATGTCTTCGACACCATTAATCCGACCTTCAGTGTACAGATGACCAAGCACCAGTGCTGGCAGATTCTGAATGGTACAGACCAGTTTTAATGCCAGATCTTCATTAATATAAACAGATAACAGATTTTCATGAAGAATGATTTTCTCTTTTTTCTCAAATGTGTTGCTTTCCGGGTGGTAGCAGATCATATCCTGCGTTTCCACTGCCGGCTGAGCAGTGCATAAATCTTTTATTTTCATAATAAATTCTTTTGAATCCCCTTATTAAATTTAATTTGTGTTTTTAACACAAATAATTTTTATCGTTACTTTATCACTTAGAAAAATCTCTTTTTGAACGCAGAATAAGCATTCCCCCGCTTCAAGTGCGTAGAGCACTAAGCGGTGGGTAGGGGGGATGCTTATGTCAGTGGGAGTTAAAAGCTCCCACTGACAGGTCACAAAGCGACTGCGTTCATGAGCAAGTAGCGAAAGCGGATTGCGAATGTCCGCTTTACTAATAAAATAGATTTTTTGCGATGTTATTGTACTTATTCTAATACAAAAAAATGATGATTGTAAAGATAGTTTCTGAATAGAATGCTATACCGGAAAGCATTTTTATTTGAGATGTATAAATAAGAGATACAGTTTGAGTGAAAAAGTATTAAAAAACATGTTTTATAAAGAGGAAAAACGGATATCAACCAGGTGTAGAGTGCAAAAAAGAAGCCAATATGATATATTTATGGCAGTCAAAAAAGCGAATTTGATTTTTTAAAGATTAAAATATTCTGTATATATGGAAGGTTACAGAGAGTGATGATTATAGCAGCTCTATGTAAAATCAGATTTGTGTGTAATAGAAAGGAATGGCTGCAAATGGATAACAGACAGATTGGCAGATTTATTGCAGCGTGTCGAAAAGAAAAAGGACTGACACAGCGTGAACTTGGAGAACGGTTGCATGTGACAGACCGTGCGGTATCAAAATGGGAAACAGGAAAATCTTTTCCGGATGTAAGTATTCTGGAAGATGTGTGCCGGGAACTGGATATTTCCATCAGTGAGTTGCTGGCTGGAAAGTGGATCGCATCTGAAGATTATAAAGAAGAGACGGAGAAAGTGTTGATCGCAACGATCGGTCAGAGACAGTTGATGGGATTTGAGGTAGTATGTTCTATTTTAAAACTGTTATTTATATTTTTGATTATGTTTCCTACTGTAGTGAACGGTACATTTCTTCCAAAATTAAACCTGATAACCATTTTTTCATGGAGTATGGCAACTATTTTAGGTGGTTGTATGACTTATATGGATCGTAATCTGCCGGAAAGAAATTTCAGAAAATCCAATCCGGTAATGCAGGGAATTTTAATAGTCATTACATTTGGAATTTATCTGTTGGCAAACGTATTCCGACCTGCCAATAATATGTTTATCGGGGCGACGATGGGAGAAAAAATAAAATTAACGATCATCATTTTAATGATAGCAGTTTGTCTGTTTGTGTTTGCTGCCGTTGTAGCAAACATTCATAGGGAAGAATGGCAGGAAGAGAAAGAAGCAGAAAACAGAAATGAATAAAGGACGGTGTATGTATGACTTCTGAAATGGATCGTGGTCATATTTATTTGGCGATTGACCTGAAATCGTTTTATGCTTCCGTGGAATGTCGGGAGCGTGGGTTAAATCCAATGACAACCAATTTAGTAGTGGCAGATAAGAGCCGGACAGAGAAAACAATCTGTCTGGCTGTTTCGCCTTCTCTGAAAAAGTATAAAATTCCGGGAAGAGCCCGGCTATTTGAAGTTGTTCAACGTGTGCGGGAAATCAATGCGGGACGGAAGCGAAAAGCAACGGGGCACCGCTTTATCGGTCAGTCCTGGGATGACGGACAATTACAGAAAAATCCGGATCTGGCGTTGGATTATCTGGTGGCGCCGCCACGTATGGCTTTATATATGGAATACAGCACAAGGATCTACCAGATTTATATGCAATATATTGCGCCGGAAGATATGCATGTCTATTCCATTGACGAGGTGTTTTTTGATATTACCCATTATCTGCATGGATACAAAAAGGCACCGCGGGAGCTGGCAGCAGAAATGATTCAATGTGTGTATGAGCAGACTGGGATTACAGCGACGGCGGGAATCGGGACGAATCTGTATCTGTGTAAAATTGCTATGGATATTTGGGCAAAGCATACCGAACCGGATGCGAATGGTGTGCGAATCGCAGAACTGGACGAGCAGTCTTATCGGGATCAGTTGTGGAATCATCGTCCTCTGACAGATTTCTGGCGCGTGGGAAGAGGATATGCGAAAAAACTGGAAGCGGCAGGATTGTTTACGATGGGAGATATCGCTAAATGTTCCGTTGGCGCATCCACAGATATTTATAATGAAGATTTGCTGTATCAGATGTTTGGAATCAATGCGGAACTTCTGATCGATCATGCATGGGGATATGAGCCTTGCACCATGGAAGATATCAAAAAGTATCAACCGGAAAATAACAGCCTTGGTTCCGGACAGGTACTGGCCTGTTCTTATGATGCGGTGAAAGCGAAAGTGGTTGTGGCGGAAATGGCGGATGCGCTGGCTTTAGATTTGTTGGATAAACGTCTGGTGACAGATCAGCTTGTATTGACGGTAGGATATGACCGGGAGAATCTGGCAAACTATCGGGGAGAACTGATGACGGATCGATATGGAAGGGTTATTCCAAAGCATGCACACGGAACCATTAATCTCAAACAGCAGACATCTTCTTCCAAACAGATGACGGAGGCTGTGTTGGAACTGTATGACCGGATCGTAAATCCAAAACTGATGGTGCGCAGATTAAATCTGGTGGCAAATCATGTGGTGAGCGAGCAACTGGCACAGCAGAAAGTGACTTTTGAGCAGATGGATCTTTTTACTGATTACAAAGCAGTTCAGAAACAGCAGGAAGAGGAGCAGCGTGAGTTGAACCGGGAGAAAAAGATGCAGCAGGCAATGCTGGATATCAAGAAAAAGTTTGGAAAAAACGCAATCTTGAAGGGAATCAATATGGAAGAAGGAGCTACCGGGCAGGAACGGAATAAGCAGATCGGAGGGCATAAAGCGTGACAGATGAGTATATGAGTGGAGAGAGACAAGTAGATGGAAATGAAATGGAAAATCTTTCTCAATATTCTTCATCCGAGCAGAATGAGCATTATCAAAAGAAAATTTATCAAAGTAGGAATGTGAAAGCTGATCCGTATGCAGACATTCGTTATTTACCACATCATGAATCAAAAACGCATCCACGAATGCCGCGGGCAAATCGCGCAGCCCAGTTTATGCCTTTTTCGGCGTTAAGTGGATACGAAGAAGCGGTGCAGGAAACTGCCCGGCAGACAGAGCAATTCCGCGAATTGGATGAGGATAGCAGACGCCGCCTGGATGAAACACTGCAGGTCATTCAGCAGAATCTTGGGGAACATCTGGAAGTACAGGTTACGATTACCTGCTTTGTACCGGATAAATACAAAGACGGTGGAAGTTATCAGGAATATTCCGGTTTCGTGAAGCGGGTGGATGCGTATCGCAGACGGGTTTTATTGTTGGATGGGACAGCACTTCCTATTGATCACATTACTGATATTCAGATGAGAGAAAGGGAATAACGAGCCATTGCAGGACAGATGAGAGAACAGGAAGTTTTGCTTACGAAGACATTTGGGTGCAACTGAGGATTTTTCACAGAAGACCAGTTTTGATGCAGATAAGAGAAAATAGTGGATGTTACTATGCAATGTGATATAATGAGTGCAAGAGAGTCAACATGCTGGTATGATTGACGAACGTCGAATTGGATCATGTGCCGAATTTGCACATGATATAATGATAATGAGCGTAAATGAGTCAACATCTGCTCTGATTGGCGAATGTCGATCATGAACTGAATTTGCACATGATACAATAAATGCAAACAAGTGAATTGATTTACACAACAAGTGCATTTAAAACACGGAGGAAAAAAGTATGTTATTTGTAGAATATCCAAAATGCTCAACCTGTCAGAAAGCAAAAAAATGGTTAGATGAACACGGAATCGCTTATGAAGACAGACACATTGTGGAAAATAATCCAACTTATGAAGAATTAAAAGACTGGTATGGCAGAAGCGGTCTGCCATTAAAGAAATTTTTCAATACCAGCGGAATGCTGTACAAAGAGATGAAACTCAAGGATAAACTTCCGACTATGAGTGAAGATGAGCAGTTGCAGCTTCTGTCTACCAATGGAATGTTGGTAAAACGTCCGGTAATTGTGAATGGCGATATGGTGCTTACCGGATTTAAAGTAGCAGAATGGGAAGAAAAGTTGTTGTAAAAGAAGTAAATTTGTACGTTTTATAAGTTATAAGTGAAGATAGAAAACAGAAAGTAAGAGGTGTCGAATGAACGGCACCTCTCATTTTGCTTAATAGGTTTAGTATTTTTATTTTATCTTGGTTATGGTAGAATAAATCGGTATAGAGAGTGAAATAAATTAAAAAACAGGAAAATGAGCATATGAAAAATATATTGATGATAGGAACCGGAGGCACTATTGCTTCCAAACAGACAGAATACGGACTGGCGCCGGGACTTTCCACGGAGGATATTTTAAATTATATTCCGGCGGTCAGCAAAATCTGTGAGGTAGATTCTATAAGTGCATAAAAAGGGGACAGTTCTATGGGATTAGATAGGAATAAGATAGAGGAGCAGCTCTCTAAATTGAAAGGGCTTCAGGAAAATATTTGTGCAATACTGTGGGCATTAGAAGAAAACGGACAGCGTATGAAAACAATTTTAGATATTTTGCAGACAGATTCACGTATATTTTCAGGTATGTGGAAGGAGCTTATTGAGGAGTGCACACGCAATATTTATGAAATTGAGCATATGCAGGCAAAGTATAAAGAATATCAAAATCGGATAAAAGAGTATCTGTGTTTTTTAGAGGGAGAAGATTTAACGAAGTCTCAAAGCACACATGCTATTATGTGTCGACCTGCATTGCCGCCCGAAGAAATTGCTGATTTATTTGAACTTACATCAACGCCTGAAGAAGTTGATGATTTACTTAAGCTTACATTACCGCCTGAGAAAGCTGATAATTTACCTGAACTTACATTACCATCTGATGAAAAAAATATACCTGATCCTGTAGAAGGTGCTCAGGTCGCTGATTATGCTTCGGAATGTGAATCAGAAACGGAAATAGAAAAAACATCGGTTATTCTGGATAAAGTCTATTTTTCCGCAATTGCCCCAAAATCAATTTTAAAAGGTGAATACTCCATGATCGAGATTTTTATGTACGAGGAGGAGTTCCGACATGTAGTGGACGAGGCAGTCACAGATGCTGAAAACGCTGTCCAAGAAAAGAAATCAGGAGCAATGAAAGCTGGTAAAGAGGCAAAGATCACGATTGTACTTAACTCGCCGGATATGGAAATAGCAGATGGTTGTGAAGAACAGATCTGGCATGGAGAGTATCTGAATTTCAGTTTTGCGATTGACTTGCCGAAAGATTTTCAGAAGAAACAAATCCTGTTTGTAGCGGAAGTGTACATTGATGATGTGATAGCGACCAGATTGAAATTTATAGCAAAATGTACATCCGCAAAAGAACAGAATATAGAGATTACCAGAGAAGATGTACTGTCAGCATTTATGTCTTATGCAAGCCAGGATCGCCAAAGAGTGGCAACGATTATTCAGGGAATGAGAAAAGCCCGTCCGGATATCGATATATTTTTCGATGTTGACAGTTTGCGAAGCGGGGATGATTGGGAACAGGCTTTGTGGAGAGAAATTGATAAGAGAGATGTGCTGTTTTTATGCTGGTCTGAATATGCGCGTGAATCAAAGTGGGTGGATGCGGAATGGCGGTATGCTTATCAGAGCAAGGGGGCAGAGTACATTGAACCGGTGCCCATTGATCCTCCAAGTAAGTGTCCGCCGCCGGAAGAATTAGCGAAAAAGCATTTTAATGATAACCTGCTTTATATTATAAACGCAGAAAAAGACGTGAAATGATGTCAGTGAAAGATAAATGGTCAGGGGAATGAGCGGATGTAGGGTAGGGAAAAAGAGTTCCTTTTGAAATTTTTGTGTAGTATGATAAAGAAAATTATGAGCGAGAACGTCGCAGCATTATTGTATGAATATGTGGAGGATTGGAAAGATGGAAAAAACAATTGACATTACAGCACTTGGTGAATTACTGATTGATTTTACAGAAGCCGGAACCGGCGCGGATGGTATGCGTTTGTTTGAACAGAATCCGGGCGGAGCTCCTGCAAATTTGCTGACCGTTGCCAGTCATATGGGCTATCGTACCGAGTTTATCGGAAAAGTTGGAAAAGATATGCATGGTGCTTTTCTAAAAAAAACATTGGAAAAAGAACATATTGGTGTTTCCGGCCTGATCGAAGATGATAATTATTTTACAACATTGGCCTTTGTAGCCATTGATGAACGTGGTGAGCGTGAGTTTTCTTTTGCAAGAAAACCGGGCGCAGATACACAGCTGCGAGCAGACGAACTGGACAAAGAACTTTTACAGAATTGTCGGATTTTTCACTTTGGTTCCCTGTCTCTGACCGATCAGCCGGCAAAGGATGCGACTGTAGCAGCCGTAACCTGTGCGAAAGAATCCGGTGCGTTGATCTCTTATGATCCGAATTACCGTGCAACTCTGTGGAGCAGTGAAGCAGAAGCAGCCGAAAACATGAAATCCATGATTCCTTATGCGGATGTCATGAAGGTATCTGATGAAGAAAGTTTGCTTCTCACCGGAGAAACAACCTATGAAGCCGCAGCAGACAAACTTCTTGCTATGGGACCGAAACTCATTGCCGTAACTCTTGGCAGCGAAGGCGTACTGATGGCAACCAAAGAGAAAAAAGAGCGCATGAAAGGATTCTCTGTACAATCTGTAGATACAACTGGTGCAGGTGATTCTTTCTGGGGCGGTACGTTAAGTGCATATTTATCATTGGAAAAACCAATTGAATCTTTGACATGGGAAGAAATTCACCATTGTGCCGTATGTGGAAACGCAACTGCAGCACTCTGTGTGCAGAAACGTGGTGGAATTCCGGCAATCCCGACCAAAGAGGAAGTGGAGCAGATGTTAGCGGAAAAATCATGTTAAACTCTGGTGAGTGGTTGTAGCAGCCGATTGCAAGTGTCTGCTTTACACGAAAGTACAACAAAGGAAAGACATCAATATGGAAAAAAAAGTATTAGTAGTAGACGATGAAAAAGAAATTGCAGATTTGGTAGAAGTGTACCTGAAAAACGACGGCTATGAGGTGCTGAAATTTTATAATGCCACCGATGCCCTGCACTGTGTAATGGAAGAACAGGAACCGGATCTGGCACTTTTGGATGTAATGCTCCCAGACATGAGTGGCTTTACACTTTGCCAGAAAATCCGTGAAAAATACCTGTTCCCGATTATCATGTTGACAGCAAAGGTTGAGGATATGGATAAAATTACCGGTCTGACACTTGGTGCAGATGACTATATCACGAAGCCTTTTAATCCGTTGGAGTTGATGGCGCGGGTAAAAACACAGCTGCGCCGTTATACCCGGTACAATCCCGGAAGTATGGAACCGGAAGAAACATTGACGGCAGACGAGATTGACATTCGCGGTCTGCAAATCTGTAAAAATAAACATAAATGCACCTTAAATGGGGTGGAATTAAACCTGACACCAATCGAGTTTGATATTTTGTGGTATCTATGTGAGCATCAGGGAAAGGTAGTATCTTCCGAGGAGCTGTTTGAGGCAATCTGGAAGGAAAAATATCTGGACAACAACAATACGGTTATGACACATATTGCCCGTCTGCGTGAAAAAATGCAGGAGCCGGCGCGAAAACCGAAATATGTAAAAACGGTCTGGGGCGTGGGATACACGATCGAATAAGATGGTATATTGCAGAAATAGAAAAAATAGTGTTTTTTACATAGTAGCAATATGAGGAATGAATTCGTGTGTTGCAGTAGGTAAGGGGATGCATATGGAGCAGAAAAAGAGTGATACGAATAGAAAATATCTGCGCACGCAGCTTACAGGACAGGTGTTTGGAAACTATCTCCTGGCTTTAGTGATATATGTGGCAGCTCTATTTGCAATATTGGCAATCGGTTGGTCAGTAAGCATGAACATATCATGGCAGCCGAGCAGCATTTATTATTTCTTGCAGTGGGTAAAAGAATGGATCATTGCCATTATGCTTATATTGATCCTGATCGGATGGATTGTTATTACTTTGCGGTTTATGACACGCCCGCTGCGTTATCTGGATGAACTGGTGGATGCATCGGAAAAACTTGCCAATCCGGGAGAAGAACCGATCCGGTTATCCAGATCAATGAAAAGTGTGGAAGATGAACTGAATCTGGTGCGGGAAGGTGCTTTGCGAAATGCTATGCTGGCAAAAGAGGCAGAACAGCGAAAAAATGATCTGATCGTTTATCTGGCGCATGATCTGAAGACCCCGTTGACCAGTGTGATCGGTTATCTGACATTATTGCGGGATGAACCACAGATTTCAGAGGAAATGCGAAGTCGTTATACAGGGATTGCGCTGGATAAAGCAGAGCGTCTGGAAGATCTGATCAATGAATTTTTTGATATTACACGATTTAATCTGACCAATATTCAGCTGGAGCCGGAGCGCGTCAATATCAGTCGTATGCTGGAGCAGATCGGGTTTGAATTTCATCCGATTCTGGCAGAAAAAGATCTGAAACTGGAAACGGAGATCAAGCCGAATGTGGAAATCCTGTGCGATCCGGATAAACTGGCACGGGTATTTGATAATCTGTTGCGCAATGCGGTGAATTACAGTTATGCGGGCACGACCATTTATCTTTCTATGGATTATGAGCCGATAAAAGATGAAGTGAAAATCTGTGTGGAAAATCATGGAAAAACAATTTCACCGGATAAATTGGACCGAATCTTTGAACAGTTTTTCCGTCTGGACAGTTCGCGAAGATCTTCCACTGGTGGTTCCGGTCTGGGACTTGCTATTGCGAAGGAAATTGTGGAATTGCATCACGGAACGATCACGGCAGAAAGTGAAAATGAGAGTATTCGATTTACGGTAGTGCTGCCGGGTGTTCCGGAGAATCTGTGGTAAAACAAAATTGAACGCATAAAAATTGCAAATAAAAGAAAACTATTTTCCTGCATTCTGTCTGTAAGAAAATCGTAAGGATTTCGGGAGAAAAACACAAGAAGCAGGAAAGAAAACCTAAAAGTATGAAAAGCTTTGTTTTGGTACGATAAGCGTATCAAAGCAAGGCTTTTTTTATCTCGTTGGAGAAGACTCCCACCTCTATAGGTGGCGAGTAAAAATGAAATTTGTCTCAGTGGGAGTCCAATCTCCAACTGAGATAAAAGCCTCCGGCGGATTGCAGGGATGCGCAGATGAAATATGTCAGCAAAGCTGACGCGCATCCCGCAGCAAGTACGCCGGTGGCGTACTTGAATGGATAATATGAAAAATAGAAAAGCGAAAAAGAAAAGAGGATAAAAAAATGAGCGAAAAATACAGAAAAAAAGTGAAAGTAGCAGTTATTTTTGGAGGATATTCCTCCGAGTACAGTGTGTCTCTGGAGTCATCTAGCGCCGTGATAAAAAATTTGGACCCGGAAAAATATGAAGTGCTTCCGGTTGGAATCACAAAAGAAGGACAGTGGTTTTCTTATACAGGACCAGTGGAAAACATTGAAAATGATACCTGGCAGCAGTCCGAATACTGCACACCGGCTATGATTTCACCGAATCGAAATACACATGGTCTGGTGCTTCTTGGAGAAGACGGTGCAAAAACAATGCCGATCGATGTGGCGTTTCCGGTCATGCATGGAAAAAATGGTGAGGATGGAACCATTCAGGGTCTGATTACCATGGCGGGAATTCCGCTGGCAGGATGTGGTATTCTGGCATCTGCTCTGTGTATGGACAAAGACCGTGCGCATCTGGTGGCAGAGGCAGCTGGTGTCCGTGTACCGAAAGCAATGGTGCTGACGCAGGGAGATGACCGGAAGATGGCAGTTGATTTTGCATTGAAAATTGGCTATCCGGTGTACGTCAAACCAGTAAAAGCAGGTTCTTCTTACGGCGTGACAAAAGTGGAAAAACCGGTGGAACTGCAGTCTGCGATTATCAAGGCGTTTCAGTATGACGATGAAGTCATCATGGAAGAAAATATTGATGGATTTGAAGTTGGATGCGCTGTTCTTGGCAATCGCAACCTGATTACAGGGGAAGTAGATGAAATTCAGCTTTCCGGTGGATTCTTTGATTTTACCGAAAAATATACTTTGAAAACATCTGAGATTCATGTTCCGGCGCGGATTGAATTAAGAAAAATGCAGGAAATCAAACAGACCGCAAAGACAATTTACCGGGCACTTGGATGTCGTGGTTTTGCCAGAGTGGACATGTTCCTGACACCAGATGGCGAGATCGTATTTAACGAAGTAAACACGATTCCGGGATTTACGGAGCACAGCCGTTATCCGGGTATGATGAAGGCAGCAGGACTTGAGTTTCCGGAGATTTTGGAACGGATCATTCGTCTGGCAATGGAGTAATGAAAGCTGCATCGCAGCGATTTTGCGAATGGGGTGCTGAATAGTTACAAAAGTGATTTTATAAAGTGAGTTTGAGAGCAGAAAAATGTAAAAGTGAAATGTGAGTAGAAAGGAGCAGCAACATGGAATTAAAAGTAAAAGCAGATGAGGGCCAGCAGATCTGGCTTTCAAAGGAAGATATTTATCATGGAAGTCTGATTCTGGTCAATGCGGCGTATGCGTATCTGGAAAATACCGGAAACAAGCAGTATTTAGACGAAATATTACAGCCAGTGTTAAAGCAGCGGGAAAAAGATTTTTCCACAAAAGATACCACAAGGATAGAAACTGCCTTGCCGGAAATAGCGGAACGATCGGAACAGAATTCTGAAGAATTTAACATGGATATTTATGACATGAAATTGCAGCGCAGAGCCGTCATTTTATTAAACGAACTGATGGAAAAAATGCATGGTTGGGAGCATATCGTTCCGGTGAGCGCATGGAGACCGCATAAAGAGCAGCAGAGTATCTGGGATACGTCCATGCGTGAGAGTGGACGGGAGTTTACGGAAACCTATGTAGCTGTTCCGGGACACAGTGAGCATGAAACCGGGCTTGCCATTGATCTTGGATTAAAACAGGATGTCATTGATTTTATCCGGCCGGAATTTCCATATGAGGGTATCTGCCAGCGATTCCGGCAGCTTGCACCAAAATACGGATTTATTGAGCGCTATCCAAAGGGGAAAGAAGAGGTGACCGGAATTGGTCAGGAGCCATGGCACTTCCGTTATGTGGGCATGCCGCATGCGGAAATCATGACAGAAAAAGGCATGGTTCTGGAAGAATATATGGAGTTCCTGCGTGGTTATGAGTACGGAAAAAATCCATACCGTTACTGCAGTCAGGGAAAAGAAATATGGATTTCTTATCTGAATGCCGGTCAGTCAGAGCAGATCTGTCTGGATGCAGACCACAAAACACCGCGAGTGATTTCCGGTAATAACGTAGATGGATTTGTTATCACGGAATGGAGCACTTGTCGTGGGTAAACAGGGCGGTCTTGACCGCTACCGACTGATTGCGGCATTTCTGGTCATTGCGATTCACACGTCACCGCTGTTGTCTGTGAACGAAAATGCAGATTTTTTTCTGACACGGATTTTTGCCCGGATGGCAGTTCCGCTGTTTCTGATGATCACAGGACGTTATGTGGCAGCAAAATTCTGGGAAAATGATCCGGATGAGAAAGGTAGTTCCGCAACAGTGTTACTCAGTTTTTTGAAAAAAATTGCGATTTTGTATGGTATTTCTGTCGTACTGTATCTTCCGGTGGGAATGTATGCAGGTCACTACAAACAAATCACTGTGACAGGAATTTTTCGCATGCTGGTATTTGACGGAACTTTTTATCATCTGTGGTATTTTCCGGCATGCATGCTGGGCATGGTGATCGTGTGGGGCTGCAGCAGAATTGGGAAAAATCATCAGCGTGAAATTAAAAATAACGAAGACAGAAATGATGCAAATAATGTGATTTTTGTAACTAGGAATCATGCAAATAGAAATGATGTGAAAGAAGAAATATTGGCTCCGATATCAGATGTAGGTTTCCGAATTACATTTGTGATTGTAGTCATTCTCTATATATTAGGTCTTCTGGGAGACAGCTATTATGGACTGACAACACAGATTCCCGTGTTAAAGACCATGTATGACGGAATGTTTCAGGTATTTTCTTATACAAGAAACGGTATTTTCCTGGTGCCGATCTTTCTGATGATCGGTGTTTGGTTTGCAAAGGTTGAACGGGAAAATACAGTGCAAAATGATAGTTACTGGGAAATGTCAGAACCAAAACGCTGGAATCGGAAGCGCGCGGGACTCGGATTACTCATTAGTCTGGTGCTCATGACAGTAGAGGGATTTGCACTGCATGCGGCAGATTGGCAGCGGCATGACAGCATGTATGTGATGCTTCCCATCGTGATGATATTTTTGTACATCTGGATCTGTGCCAAACCACAGGAACCATCAAAAAAACTGCGCAGCCTGTCGACATGGATCTATATTTTACATCCGGCGGTAATCGTGGTAGTGCATGCATTGCCGGGCAGTCTGGGAAAAGAAATTGCCGGAAACAGTCTGCTGAATTATGTGGCAGTAGTAATTGGAACTTGTATCATATCCATCTTTGGAATGTATGTTACGCATCAATTTGACTTGCATGTCAGAAGAAATAAATGATTGGAATTAAAGTTAAGAAGGAAAAAATATGTGGAAGCAAAAAGAGTAGAAACAAATTGAGAAAGATATAATACAAAGAAAAGAATTGCGATATGGATATCTGATCCCGTCCGACTGGAATTATGAAAAAATGAATCAGACAAAATCGAAATCAGAATCAGCGGGGCATCGCGCATGGCTGGAAATTGATCGTAAGGCACTGGAGCATAACGTGTGTCTGTTCCAACGGTTGTTGCCAGATACGTGTCAGCTTATGCCGGCAGTGAAGGCGCAGGCATATGGATTGGGGGCAGTTCTGATCGCAAAAGAATTGAACCGCCTTGGTATTCAAGCATTTTGTGTGGCAAGTGCAGAGGAAGGAATGGAGCTACGCAAGAACGGAATTGCAGGTGAAATCTTGATTCTTGGCTATACCGCACCGGAGCAGTTTGCTCTGTTACATACTTATCAGTTGACACAGACTGTCGTAGATTTTTCCTATGCAAAGCAGTTGAATCAGTCTGAAAAACCACTACATGTACATATTGCAGTAGACACTGGAATGCATCGTATCGGTGAGCGCAGTGAACATTTTGAGGAACTCTGTGCCATGTTTCAGATGAAACAGCTGGTGGTTGATGGAATATTTTCCCATCTGTGCGTATCGGATGGACAGAATGCTTCGGATCAGGCGTATACAAGGGCGCAGGCAGAATGTTTTCAGCAAATTGTACAGCATCTGGAAGAAAAAGGTTATGCTTGTGGAAAAAAACATCTGTTGGCAAGTTATGGGATTTTTTCCTATCCGGAATATGCATGGGATTATGCCCGTGTGGGTGTTGCCCTGTATGGAACACTCAGCAATGATGCGGATACGAAAACGATTGGAAAAGAATTATTGCCGGTATTTTCCATGAAAGCAAGAGTGGCTTCCGTGCGAAATCTGAAAACGGGTGAAACTGCCGGATACGGCAGACAGTTTGTGGCAGAAAAACAGAGCCGGATCGCCGTTATTACCATTGGTTATGCCGATGGACTGCCGCGCTGCCTGTCAAATGGTGTTGGTCAGGTGTTGGTTCAAGGAAAAAAAGTGCCGATTGTAGGGCGAATCTGTATGGATCAGGCGCTGGTTGATATCAGTGAGCTGGAAGAAGATGCAGTGAAAACAGGTGATGTTGTAACTTTGATCGGAACGGATGGAAATGAGACACTTACTGCAGCGGATATGGCAGAGGCGGCCGGAACGATCACGAATGAAATTTTAAGTCGACTGGGTAGCCGGTTGGAACGTTATATTTAGGGTGCGTTCGACTTGAATACCTTCAATTCAGCCTTATACAATTACCCAGAACAAGGTTATCATTTCGGAATGTTTGTGTTATAATTTTAACAGAATATGATAAAAGAGGTCTTTCTATGAAATTTGCACATACACTTCGAAATTATGATAAGAAAAATCTGGGAAAGGACATTTTAGCAGGACTGATCATCATGGCAGTCTCCATCCCGATTTCCATGGGATATGCACAGATCGCAGGATTACCGGCGGTGTACGGACTGTATGGATCAGTCTTTCCAATTTTGATCTTTGCGCTGTTTTCTACATCACCGCAGTTTATTTTCGGTGTGGATGCGGCTCCGGCGGCGTTGATTGGATCGGCGTTGGCAGGACTGAACATCACAGCGGGTTCGACAGAAGCACTGGCGGCAGTTCCGATGCTGACCTTTTTCGTGGCCTTGTGGCTGTTGATCTTTTCCTTATTGAAAGCAGGAAAACTGGTCAATTATATTTCTGCACCGGTTATGGGTGGATTTATTACGGGTATCTGCACGACAATTATTTTGATGCAGGTGCCGAAACTGATGGGTGGAACGGCAGGCGTTGGAGAATTTCTGGAACTGGCAGAACATATTGCAGAAACGGCAAAAACAATCAGTGTTCCATCCGTTATCCTTGGTGTGATTTCCCTTGTCATTTTATTACTATCGAAAAAAATCATGCCAAAATTCCCGATGGCAGTTGTGCTTATGGCAGCAGGAGCGGTATTGACCGCAGTACTTCCATTGCGTGACTGGGGCATTCAGACGCTGGCAGCAGTCGAACCGGGACTTCCAAAATGGAGTTTGCCGGATTTTTCGGCTGTTCCATTAAAAGAAGCGGTTACGATCGGTTTGTCGGTAGCAGTCGTTATCATGGCGGAAACATTGCTTGCAGAAAACAGCTTTGCACAGAAAAACAGATATCAGATGAATGACAATCAGGAGATTCTGGCATTTTCCCTTGGAAACTTTGCAGCAGCATTTACCGGATGCTGCCCGATCAACGGTTCCGTATCGAGAACTGCCATGGGCGAACAGTATCAGGCAAAAACGCAGCTGACCGGACTGGTGGCAGGTGGTTCCATGATCATGCTGCTGCTGTTTTGTACTGGATTTATCGGATATCTTCCAATCCCGGTTTTAACTGCAATCGTAATCTCTGCACTGCTTGGTGCAACAGAATTTGAATTGATACCACGACTCTGGAAAGTCAGCCGGACAGAATGTTTTATTTTCCTGGGTGCGTTTTTCGGGGTGTTATTCCTTGGAACCATCAACGGCGTACTGATTGGCATTATTTTATCTTTTACAGAGATGATCATCCGGACAGCGAAACCGGCAACCTGTTTCCTTGGAATTCAGCCGGGGCATAAGCATTTTCGTGATCTGACGGAAGGACAGCAGATTCATCCGATATCCGGTGTAGTAATTTATCGGTTCAGTAGTAATCTGTTTTTTGCAAATATTTCTGTATTACAGAGAGAAATTGAGGGAGCACTAAAAGATGATACCAAAGCGGTAATTCTGGATGCCAGCGGTATTGGAAGCATGGATATTACAGCGGCAGACCGCTTGAATTTGCTGAGTGAATCTCTGAAGGAAAAAGGAATCCGTTTTTATATTACAGAGCATATTTCCGGATTGAATACCCAGATGCGGAAATTAGGTCTTGGACATTTGATTGAAAATGGAAATGTCCGGCGGACGATACATATTTCTCTGAAAGACATTGGATATAACCGTCCATATCCGTTGGAAGGTGGCGTGGAAAATACCGAGCGCAGTGCGTCGTTAAAACGTGCAGACAACCGTGTACAGGAATTTGTATGGGCATTCGGCGCCGATGCAGAAGTGGAGATGGAACGCCAGATCATACGCCAGATCGAGCATCTGAAAGAAACAAAAGATGTGGAAGAACTGTTGCATGGAAGCTGGTCTCATATGGATGAATGGGATATGGATGAGTGGTTAGAACATTTGGAAGAGCACTTAAAAGAAATTGTCAATATTTCCGGCAAAGACGAACATGCGTTGGCATTGCGTATCGAGCAGCATCGTCAGGAAATCCATGAACGGATCGCGAAAGAGCATCCGGAAGTGGCAGAACGTTTCCGGGAGCGGAGACATGTGTTGGATGAACATTTGAAAGAACGGCATCCGGAAGTGTTTACGTTGATTGAAAAATTGCGGGAACGTGAACAGTAGATGTAAGTGGCATGTAGTCATATCGCAGCGCCTGCGTTCAGAGAAAGTCTGAAACAGGAATATGAAAACAGGTTTCGCTGCAAGCTGGAAGATTGAATATATGAGGTTCAGAAAAGGACGCCATCCCTCTCTGATAACGGAGAAATATATTCAAAACCCCTTATCTAACCCTCTATCCAAAAGGAACCATCGGCAGCGGTGGTTCCTTTTGCAGTATTGAGAATATGATAGGTGCGTTTTTGCAATATGGAAATTTACAAAAAAATGATCGAACATATATGGAATGTATGATAAAATAGTCCCGAGTGAAGACGGATAATTTCCTGTAAAAAATGGCAATAAAAGGAAGACTAAAGGAGAAGACATGGGAAAAAAAGTAGTTTTTATCGAGAGTAACTCAAATGATCCGAGATTTAATCTGGCACTGGAGCAGTATGTATTTGACGAAATGCCAAACGACAGGGAGTATTTCTGGTTATGGCAGAATCATAATACGATTGTTGTGGGCAAACATCAGAATACGGCACAGGAGATCAATCAGACATATGTCAGAGAGCATGGAATCACAGTAGTACGCAGACTGTCTGGGGGCGGGGCAGTTTATCATGACATGGGAAATGTGAATTTTACCTTTATCGCGGATACCGGAGATATGGAAAAATTAAATCTGCATGCATTTTGTACTCCGGTAGTTAATACACTGGAGCAGATTGGTGTCAAGGCAGAAGTCAGTGGCAGAAATGATATTACGATTGACGGAAAGAAATTTTCCGGCAATTCCCAGTACATCAAGCATGGAAGAATCATGCACCATGGAACACTGATGTTCGATTCTGATCTGTCTGTGGTATCAAAAGCGCTGCAGGTTTCCAGTGACAAATACGAATCCAAAGGCTTTAAATCAGTCAAAAGCCGTGTGACGAATATCAAACCGTACGCACCGGCAGATATGGACATGGAGACCTTTAAAAACATCTTAAAACAGTACATGGTTCAGGGCGAAGACGTGGAAATCCATCATCTGAGCGAAGAAGAATTAAAGCGCATTCAGCAGATTCAGGAAGAACGTTACAATACCTGGGAATGGAATTACGGCGCATCACCGGAGTTCTCTGTACAGAAAAAACGCAGAATTGAAGGTTGTGGGCAGATAGAGATCAGTATGAATGTAGAACATGGCTGCATCACCGAATATCGCAGTTTTGGTGATTATTTTGGAAATGGTGATACAGAAGAATTACAGGAAACTTTAAAAGGCTGTCCGTTGCAGCCAGAGGCACTGACCGAGCGCCTGAAAGACTTTGATCTGGAATCCTGCTACAGCCATCTGGATAAAGATGCCTTTATCTGCCTGCTGACAGAGTAATTTTATTAAAATGGCAAGTTAAGTCTGGCAGAATGATCAGTAGGGAGAAAAAGATGGAAACAGCTATTTTTCATATCGGAAATGCCGGTCTGTTCTTTTACCGGAACGGCACTGGTATTCTGATCGATGGTATTTATGATGGAAGTAAAGTCGGAATGTCTGCCATGCCGGAGAAGTGGATGGCGGATCTGAAGCAATGCCGTGGAATTTTACAGCAAGTAGACGGATTGCTTTTTACACATCGGCATCCGGATCATTATCAGGAAAAACTGACGGCGGCATATTGCAGTCAGATGACCGAAAGTGGACGGAAGCTTACCGTATATGCACCGGACTGGGAAGCCTCTAATGCAGAAGTTCATGACCTTGGAGATGGTATGTGCCGTCTGCACATTAAAAATGCAGAAATCATCACCAGACGAACCATTCATGACGGTGGAGAACCGTGGAAAAACGATCCACATGAGACATTTCTGGTTAAAATGGGAAACGAAGCATTTTTTGTGTCTGGAGACGGTGTCCTTAGTGTGGAAGATGCGGCAGCATTTCATCGTTATGCATACCATATCGATATCGCTTTTGTGAATCTGTATCAGCTTGGCAGCGAGAGCGGAATGGAGTGTATTTACGCGCTGGATGCAGACAGGATCATTTTGTATCATCTGCCAGAACAGGAAGACGATACCTGCCATTACTGGATGATCGGTATGCAGGCAGTGGAACGGTTCACCGGAACATATGGTGAAGAAGTAGAGATTGCAGAACACATGACATGGATCGATGACGAAATACCGTGTTTTTAAAGTGTTATATTTTTTTGCCGTAACGTAAATGAAAAATCGTGAGATTTTTTCTTCGAAAGCGATTATTAGCTGAGAAGACAAAATCTCACGATTTTTCTTATTTTCTTAATATATAAAAATCTTTATAAATTTACAGGAAAATGTATTTCAGTATGAACAGCACCGCCAAAATATACATTAGCAGACTGATCTTCTTTTTCTTTGCATTACCTGTGATAAGGTTTAATACAACATAAGAGATAACTCCCATGGAAATACCTTCGGAAATGCTGTAGAAGAACGGCATTGCCAGAATACAGATATAACATGGAATAGCCTCAATAACATCATTGAAGTTGATGTTTGTAACGTTTGTCAGCATGTAGAATCCTACGATTACCAGTGCCGGAGCTGTCGCGAAGGACGGGATGGCAAGGAAAATCGGGGATAACAGCAGAGACAGACCAAACAGTACAGCTGTTGTGATGGAGGTCAGACCTGTTCTGCCACCTTCGGATACACCGGAAGCACTCTCTACGAATGTTGTGGTAGTGGAAACACCGAGAACCGCACCTGCTGTAGTACCAACGGCATCTGCAAGTAATGCGCCTTTGATACGTGGAAGTTTGCCGTCTTTATCGAGCATACCGGCTTTTGTAGATACACCGATCAGAGTTCCGATGGTATCAAACATATCTACGAACAGGAACGCAAACAGGATGACAACAAAATTCAGTGATAAGATACCGGAGAAATCCATCTTACAGAAGATCGGAGCGATACTTGGGATAGACAGACCGTTGCTGAAATCCGGAAGCAGGTTGTAGAAACCAAGTTCCGGGTTCGGAACGTAAAGACCGGTTGCCTGACAGATCAGACCAAGTCCCCATGTGATCAGGATTCCCCAAAGGATATTTCCTTTGACATTTTTGATAACCAGAGCACCGGTGATAATGATACCGATGATTGCAAGTAAAACAGTGATTCCTACATCATTAAAAGTAGCTGTTACACCGTTTACCTGATTGTATTTGTCTACAGAGAATAACTGAAGCAGTGTGGAACCGCCGATAACGATGTGTGCGTTCTGCAGACCGATAAATGCGATGAACAGACCGATACCAACGCTGACTGCGGATTTCAGGTTCTGTGGGATTGCATTGAAGATTGCTTCACGTACGTTTGTCAGAGACAGAATGATGAAGATAATACCTTCTGCAAATACGGCTGCCAGAGCGAACTGCCAGCTGTACCCCATACCGATAACTACGGTATAAGCAAAGTATGCATTCAATCCCATACCCGGTGCCAGAGCGAACGGATAATTGGCAAAAAGTGCCATTGCCAGCGTACCGACCAGTGCTGCCAGTGCGGTAGCAGTAAAGACTGCTCCGTGATCCATGCCGGCAGCAGACATGATACTCGGATTGACTGCCAGAATGTATGCCATGGTCATGAAGCTTGTGATTCCGGCAATAATCTCAGTTTTCACTGTCGTGCCGTTTTCTTTGAGCTTAAAAAACTTTTCTAACATAACTTTCTCTCCTTAGTTTGTTAATAAAATGAGTAACGACACCATTATAGCGTTTTCCCAGGCAGAAAGAAAGTACTTTTTTCGCCAAATAATACGAAGATAGATACATATTCATACAAATATTGTACGCTCGTCTCCAATAACTTCGAAAAAACCATAGTAATCATATTGACATTATATGGATAAACATTATAAAATAAACACAGTCGTAGAAGGGGAAGAAAACGGAGGAATAAAAAGACAATGGAAGCATTAACGAGAGAACAGAAAGAAAAATACGCAGTATTACAGGATTATTTACGCTCCCTGAAATCCGTAGCAGTAGCATTTTCCAGTGGCGTGGATTCCACGTTTCTGCTAAAGGTAGCAAAGGATACACTTGGAGATCGGGTGATCGCAGTAACTGCAGAATCCTGTTCCTTTCCCAAACGAGAATTGAACGAAGCAATTGCCTTTTGTAAAAAAGAAGGAATCAAACATTTTGTCTGTGAATCTGAGGAACTTGACATCGAAGGTTTTGCACAGAATCCGAAGAACCGCTGTTACTTGTGCAAGCATGAGCTGTTTGAGAAGATTCGGGTGATTGCTAAAGAGCAGGGAATGGAAAATATTGTGGAAGGCTCCAACACAGATGATAACGGGGATTATCGTCCGGGACTGCAGGCAGTCGCAGAGCTTGACATCAAAAGTCCGTTGCGTTACGCTCAGATGAGCAAAGATGACATTCGTGGACTGTCAAAATATCTGAATCTGCCAACCTGGGAAAAGCAGTCTTTTGCCTGTCTGTCCTCACGGTTTGTATATGGAGAGACCATCACGGAGAAAAAACTTGGCATGGTAGACAAAGCAGAGCAGTTATTATTAGATCTTGGTTTTCATCAGGTCAGAGTGCGTATCCACGGTGGAGATATGGAGACAGGTGACACCACGGGAACGATTGCACGAATTGAAGTAGAACCGAAAGAGTTTGCGAAGCTGATGGAGCCGGCAACCAGAGAGCAGATTGCCAATGCGCTGAAATCCTATGGTTTCACTTATGTGACGCTGGATCTGTTTGGTTATCGCACCGGAAGCATGAACGCTACTCTAAAATAATAAGAGGAAACGGAGTAAAGCGGACATTCGCAATCCGCTTTTGCTACTTGCTCATGAACGAAAATAGTGGTGTGCACAAGAGTATAGGAAAAACAAAGAGAAAGACAGAAGTATAGTATGCAGAATACCAAGAACCCACAGAGAAAAAGTAATGCCCGTGAACAAAATAAAAACATATGGAAGGAAGCCTTTGTAAAATCCATTCCGATTCTTTGCAGCTATCTGTTCGTCAGCATGGCATATGGAATTATGATGGAAGAGGCAGGTTTTCACTGGTATTATTCTCTGCTGGTCAGTCTGTCAGTGTATACAGGAGCCTTTCAGTTTGTGTTTGTGACGTTGCTTTCCAGTGGCGCATCTTTTCTGACCATTGCGCTGACTGCATTTCTGATGAACAGCCGCCAGAGCTTTTATGCCCTGACCTTTGTGGATGAATTTGCAAAAATGGGAAAACGAAAGCTCTATATGATCCATACTATGACAGACGAAACCTATGCGGTAAACTGTTCCCTGACAGAACAGGGAGAAACGAAGCGTGGTCTGATGTTTTTGGTAGCATTGTTCAGCCGGTGTTACTGGATGATCGGAGCTGTGCTTGGCGGTGTATTAGGTCAGCTGCTGCCTTTTGATATGGAGGGGATTGATTTTTGCATGACCGCGCTGTTTGTCATTATTTTTATTGATCAGTGGGAAAAGGCAAAAAGTCATTTCCCGGCGTTGATCGGTCTGGCAGCAGGGATTGTATGTCTGCTGATCGTTGGTGCGGATTATTTCCTGCTTCCGTCTCTGATTGTGACATCAGCCATTTTAATCTTATGGAATTGCAGAAAGGAGCGTGACCGGGATGAAGATGCAGCTGTATAAGGGAACAGGAATTGTGCCAGGTGCAGTATTGAGCATAGCGCCGGGTACAAAAATTCATTCCGAATATGTCCTTCTGGCAATTTTACTGGCTGCGGTTATCACTTTCGCATTGCGGGCACTTCCGTTTCTGATCTTTTACGGAGAACGCAAAATGCCGGAATTTCTGGTAAAACTGGGAGCTGTTCTTCCGGCAGCAATTATGGCGGTGTTGATCATATATTGCCTGAAAGATATTGCTGTGGACTGGAGAGCAAATGCGCCTTCAAAAATATTGGCAGTGCTGACAGTCGGCATCAGTTACAAATGGAAACACAATACGCTGATCAGTATTGCAGCAGGAACCGCGGTATATATGATATTAATACGAATGATATGATGCTATAAAACTTATCGAAAAAAATGATGGTATACATAATGAAATTGCCATACATGCAAATAATAAAAATCCCGTACATTACACCTATCAGATTTCTGATATGTTGTAACGTACGGGTATTTTTTACAGTTTTTTCTTTAACATTTCAGGATTGCTTGCATAGGAAAGTGCACTTTCAGCAGTAACTTTTCCGGATTTTGCCAGTTGTTGCAGACTGTAATCCATGGAATGCATATCTTCCTTGTTCGCAGAGTAGACCGTTCCGTCAATCTGTGGAATTTTATTATCACGGATCATATTTCGAATCGCAGGTGTCACCGTCATAACCTCAAAAGCAGGAACCTGTGTGCCGTCTGCTGCCGGAATCAGCTGCTGAGAGACAACCGCCTGAAGCACCATGGATAACTGAACAGCAATCTGACGCTGCTGGTTGGCAGGGAAAACGTCAATGATACGGTCAATGGTATTGGCAGCACCGATGGTATGCAGGGTGGAAAAAACCAGATGACCGGTTTCTGCTGCTGTCATGGCAACATCGATGGTTTCATAATCACGCATTTCTCCAAGCAGAATGACATCCGGGCTCTGGCGCAGGGAAGCGCGCAGGGCATTGACATAGCTTAACGTATCGATATTGATCTCACGCTGACTGACAATACTTTTGTCATGGCGATGCAGATATTCGATCGGATCTTCCAGAGTGATGATATGTTTTTCCATTGTGTGGTTGATCTGGTTGACCAGACAGGCAAGGGTGGTTGATTTTCCGCTTCCGGCAGGACCGGTGACCAGAACCAGACCTTTGGATAATTTGGAAAAATCCATGACGGAATCCGGAATACCGATATCCTCCGGGTGCGGCAGATCAAAGGTAATGACACGGATGACCGCAGAGAGTGCACCACGTTGTTTGTAGGCACTGACACGGAAGCGGGAAAGTCCCGGAATCGCGAAGGAAAAATCGTCATCTCCGCGTTTTAACAGATTGGAAATATCACGATTTCCGGCTAATTCGTAGATTTCTTCGACACAGATCTGTGTCTCTTTTGGCATCAGTTTTTCTTCATGTTCGCGAAGAATCCGTCCATTTGCACGATAGGAAGGCGGAAGACCGGCGATGATAAAAATATCCGATGCATGATCGGCAACTGCTTTTTGCAGTAAATCAGTAACTTTCATAATAAACATGCACCTTTCTGTAACTTTGTAATTCTGTAACTTTATTATGGAGATATAATATTTGTATACAAAATAATATCATGATATCAGATGGCATCAGAGCGATTGTATCTGATTTTTAATAGGACTACTTATTGATCACTTCCAATGACTGGAAGTGTTGTCTGTGTTTCCCAGTCAGAGGTTGCAGCTTCTTTCCAGCGAAGAATCCGTCTGGAATGGTTGTCCGGATCAGCAAGTATCGTAACTTCCAACTGCTGACTGTCGGTTACCGGGACCGTATAGTCAATCTGCAGACCATCGGTTTCTTCTGTGACAGTGACATCACTGAGGTTTTGCAGGGCGACAGCAGCATCTGATTCTTTTAAGGCAGCATCAATCTGTGCCAGACGTGCGGAAGCCTCTGAACTGGCGCTGGCATAAGCGGTCTGATGTGCGACCAGTTTTTTTGTATAAGACTGATCTCTCAGTGAACTGGACAGAGAGAGCGCAGCAAACGTGACCAGACATAGGACGACAAAAATCACCAGCAGATAAGAGGTTCCAATCTGAAACCCCGGTTGGGAAGCATGTTTTTTCTTTTTCATTGATTGCTTACCTCCTTATTATTCCGGTTCCGGACAATAATCCGTTTCCATGGAATAAATGATAGCTGTATCATCTGTATCCGAAGCAGTGCGCGCGGTAAAAGTGCCGTGCAGCAAAGCCCCCTGAGGCTCTATCTGAATCTGAACCTGATAAGCGGCGTCTGATGAAGTGCAGATCTGCCAGTTTTCATCGTAAGATACGACATACTCGGCAGAACCGTTCGCGTTTTTGAAACCATCGGTATTTTCCGGCAGCAGCTCAGAAAAAGAATCCCCGGCAAGGAATACTTCAGAAAATCCGGATACTTTTTCCAATGCCATATTCAGTTCCTGTGTCTGACGACTGATCAGATGCGCCCGGACAAAAATCTGCACACAGACCGCTGAGGTCAGACTGAAAAATAAAATTGCAATGATCAGTTCCAGCAAAAACAAACTGGAACGTTTTGCAGGTGTTCCTTTCATAGCATTCTCCTATGTGTTACGACGTACTTTTGATACTGACATAGGTATCGGAAATACGGCCGTCTTTGTTTGTACAATACAGATGGAACAATCCTTCCTGAGATTCTTCAAAGGAAAAACTGTCCGATGCGAGAATCCTGCGTCCATCGGAGGCTTTTGCATCGACGCCATCCTGAATAAAAAGCTCCCGCAGGTAGCCATCATATTCATAGAGGTAGGTCATATAAGTCTGTTCAGAATATGTCTGGCAGATCACGATGGCATCCTGACCGTCAAATGTCCCTGCATAAACAGCACCATACTCGTCTGCCTGATGAATCTTTTCCGTCACATAAGACAGCGCCGTGCGACTGACAAAAGAATCTTCAGAGTCCTGAACCTGACGACTGTAAGTTCCCGAAGCCAGAACAACCAGTGCGACCGAAGTGGCAGTCAGTACAAAAAAGAGCGCAAGAGGAAACAGAAAATCAATGACATGTTTCCGTTCGGTTTGTTCTCTCATATTCCTTCCTCCTAACGTTCAATAACTGTAATATCCGGCAGAAGATTGGCTCCTGCAATCTGATAATCTACAAAAAATGAATCTGTATCATATTGGATGCCACAGGTGTCTTTCAACTCCAGCAAGGACTGTGGATAGCGCCCCTCCAGCGCATAATACTGAGAGACGCCACGCCAGAGCGCATTCTCCAGACTGTTTTTCTGCTCCTGTTTTGCCTGTGCAGACAGATGGGAGATCCCTCCGAAAAACAATCCGCAGACACATAAAAATATCAGCAGTGACAGACATAAGTTCCGCAGGGGATGAGAACGTCTGCCATGATAAAATCGTTCATTTTTTCGCTGGAACATACCAGACACCTCCTATAATCCGGCCATGATGCCAAGCAGCGGCAGCATGACAGACAGCAGGATGATTCCCACGATCACAGACAGGATGATGACCAGTGTCGGTTCCAGTACAGAGATGAAGGAGGTGATACGGTCATTTAACTCATCTTCGCAGCGGTCGGCAATCTGATCCATCACTTCATCCATCATGCCTGATTTTCCGGCAATAGAGGTCATGCGTGCATAGACACCAGTGAAAACTTTGGACTTGACCAGTGCTACAGAGAGGTCTGTGCCCTGTTCCATTTCGTCTGCACAATGTTTGATCTTCTCGCGGAAATATTCATCTTCGATCAGGTTCTGGGAAAATTCCAGTCCGCGTTCCGGTGTCAGACCACTTTTTAATGCAAGTGCCATAGCTCCGGCAAAGCGGCAGACCGAAGATTTTTCTGTGATCTCTCTGGAAAAAGGGAAGACGTGCCCGAGTTTCCCAAGCTGTTTTCGTCCTTTTTCAGTGCGTGTCAGGTAAATGCCGATGATGACAATGGCAACAATCAGGACAACAAATACCAGCGCGTAGCGGGAAAGTCCGTTTCCGAGCATTAAAATACCTCTGGATAAGCCGGTCATTTCTGTTCCAAGCTGCTGAAATACCTGCTGGAATACCGGCATTACCTTTGTGATCAGAATCACAATGACCACCAGCATCATAATGATCATGATCAGCGGATAGGTCAGAAAATTACGGATATTTTTACTCAATGTCTCCTCACGGGTGTAGTGGGCAGCCAGAGAGTCCATAACGTCATCCAGCCGGCCGGTTTCCTCTCCAATCTCCGTCATATGGATCAGATAGGTCGGAAATACGTGCGTCTGCTCCAGTGCGTCCGCAAAAGTGCTGCCTTCCAACATGGTCTGATACATGCTGTTGAGCAATTCCTTTTCCAGTTCATTTTTGGTATCTTCCATCAGAAGCTCCAATCCTTCCAGAGCAGAGATACCTGATTTCAGGATCATTGCCATCTCACTACAGAACGATGCGATCTCCGGATAGGCTAACGATTTTTGCTGCGTCTGCTTTTCCATTCTTTTGAATCCTCCATTTTGATTTCGTACATATGTTTTTCATATAAATTGATTTCAGAAATATTGCTTCTCGATTTAACAGGTAGATTAATAGGTATATTTCGTTACATAATTGCTTCCGTCACCGACGTATTTTTTAACATTGGAAGCACTGTTATTGGCAGCCAGTGTCGGATCCATGATCGACCAGCTTTTTCCGTCAAATTCAATAATATTGTCCACCCAGCCAACTTCCGTTACATAGCAACTGATCCATGCGTGGTAGACATCGCCGGAGTAGCCGACATCCAATTTGGTTGGAATCCGCTGAGAGCGGAGCATTGCCGACATCAGGGATGCATAGTCAAAGCAGATTCCCGTGCCGGAGGAAAGGGTGTCATCCGGAACCGGGATATAACCATAAGGAACCGATGCGGCTTTTTTCTCATCGTAAGTGATATTTTCGATGACATAGTTATAAATATTTGTGATGGCATCCAGATCTGTATTACAACCCTGTGCCAGTTCTTCTCCCTTTTTGACGCAGGCAGAATCAGAATTGAAATTTACATAAAAATTCGGGTATAAAAATGGTGAAAATGCATCAGAGATCTGAACGTCCAGGTCCTGTGTAAAAGAAACCGCATACAGATGATCCTCTGCAGATACCGATTCCAGCAGCGTGATCTTGTACGTGCCATTTCCACCGGGAAGGGGGTAGACGAAATAATCCTCCGAAGCTGTTACCGGATAGGTGTATTCTGTGCTGTCCGGCAGCGTTACCTGAACTTTGACCTTTTCATTGTTGCCACTGTAACGAAGCATGACATAGCCATCAGAAGTATGAGAGGCATCCAGTGTCACCAGATCACTTCCGTAAGTGACTTCCCCGGAAGCCTGTGCGGTCAGTACCTGTGGCGTTGCATCCCTGGTTCCCTGTGCATCCTGTGTATCTGATTTTTCAGCAGTCGCTGTTTGGGTATTGCCGGAACCACTGTCAGAAGAAGTGCATCCGGCGAAACAAAACAGTGCACAGCAAAGCAGAAAAAGGAGGACGCTGTTTTTACACAGATGTCGATATTTTTTGCGATGATATAGCACGAATCCTCCTCCTTCCTGAATAAAATAAGTATAAAGTTGTCCTGTTATTATACTGAAAAACATTACCAAAAAAGTAAAAACAAAAATAGTTGCTATAATGTTAATTAACAGTAATTATACCACATTTGAGCATTAAGGAAAAGAGATACAAATCATAGATTTCGATTGACAAATAATCGGGGGACTTTTACAATTATCTTAAGCAAGGGAAAATCGTTATATAGAAACGAGGAAGAAAAATGAATGAAAAATTACCGATATTGAATGTTCACATGCTTGGGGATTTTTCTGTTATGTATGGGGACCAACCAATATCATTTGGAAAGAACACAACCACAAAGGCAATGAAACTTTTACAGATTCTTTTGTATCATGGGGAACAGGGCATTTCCAGAGAAAAACTGCTGAACGCATTGTATGTACGGGAAGAACTGGCAGATGCCTCGAATAACCTTCGTGTTACAGTTCATCGTCTGAAAAAGATCATCGTTGATGCAGGACTTCCGGCAGATGAATATATACACATAAAAAAGGGTATTTACAGCTGGCAGGCACCGATGAGAGTGGAAGTCGATGTGAAACGATTTGTTTCCTTATATAAAGAATCAAAAGAATGCACAGATAAGGAACGTAAAGAAGAACTGTTAACACAGATCTGCCAGATGTATCACGGAGAATTCCTTCCGGCATTGTCCGGGGAAGAATGGGTGCTTCTGGAAAGTATTCAGTACAAAAAGATCTACAGTGAATCATTAAAGGAACTTTGCGAGAGCCTGATGACAAAAGGTGAATATGAAGAAGTGCTGGCACTGTGCGAATCTGCATGCAGGATGTATCCGTTTGATGAGTGGCAGTCAGTGCGTATTGAATGTTTTATCAGGTTGAAACATTTTAAAGAAGCGTTAAAAGAGTATGAGGATACAGCAAAGCTTTTCTTTGAAGAACTTGGTATTACACCGTCGGATCGTTTACTGAAACAGTTTGACGAGATGAGTAATCAGATGAATCATACCAATCCGAGGAAAATTAACGAGATTAAGGAACGTCTGAAAGAAGACAGTGACCGCGGCGGCGCTTACTATTGCAGTCTGCCAAGTTTCCGCGACAGCTACCGTCTGGTTTCCAGAATGTTAGAACGAAACGGTCAGTCTGCATATCTGATGCTTTGCAGTATCACAGATGGAAAGGGACATCCGATGGAGAAACCGGAGAAACTGGCAGTGATGACAGAGGAATTACAAAACTCCATCCAACACAGTCTGCGTCTGGGAGATTCTTTTACGAAATACAGTTCTTCTCAGTATTTGATTCTGCTGACCGGAACAAACAAGGAAAATTGCGGAATGATTTTTGACCGTCTCCGGAAATATTTTTCACGGGAGCATAAAAGCTGGGTAAAAAATCTGGAATATTTTGTGTCCTCTATTGCAGATGTGGAAAATCCGGATTCTCCGATTCAGTTTCAAAAGGATAAAAATGTATGGTAACGGATGAAATATTCCATGACAGTTATCATATAACAATATTTGATGTATGAATACGTTATGAAGTGATGATCAGAGAACTTGGAAGGGGAATGGCATGAATATGGAGCAGAAGCAGTCAATCGCCTGGCATGTGCCAAACCTGCTCAGCATTTGCATCGACAGCGTTGCAGATGGCGAAATGTCAGGAGAGATTTATCATTGTTACAAGAAAGAACCATTAAAATTCAGCAATATCATTCGGATGATCGAAACTGCGGATAAATTTTTTGATCAGATTAAATTTCCACAATCAGCGACACAGATACGTTCCTTTGAAAAAAAAGAACCGACCATGGAAGCTGTACCGGAAAAGGTTTGTATACCCCAGGAAGTGTTGGAAAAACGCGGTGCGAAAGGTACGTTTTTACTGAATGTGAAATACCGCCAGAATTCATCCTGGCAGGGCGTGATTCAGTGGATGGAAGGGGATGTGACATATTCATTTTCCAGTGTGCTGGAGCTGCTGAAGATATTAAGTAATGTGATGCAATAAGTTGTTTTATAAACAGTAGTAATGAGATGATTAATAAAAGCGGATTTTCGACAGATGTCGGGAATCCGCTTTTTACATATTCCTTATACAGACAGAAAAGAAATTTAAAAATACTGATAAAAAATGCCTGAAATACATGTAAGATAGACTGAGTCCATAAAAAACATTACATAATATTACAAAAAAACATAACATTACAAGAAATGATAAAAAAGTTAATACATAATGTCGAAAAGTAATGTTTTGTGTAATGGGTGGTAATATATAATGCTAATATGCAACAAAGATGATAGATAAGCCGGAAAGATAAGAAGGTACTGACATGAGTAATAGACAGAAAAAGACAGAAACATTTATTATAAAAGTCATGGATCAGCAGAATGCAACCTGGCAGGGCAGTGTTACCTGGGTAGATGAACAGCGAGAGCAGTACTTTCGAAGTACTCTGGAACTGCTAAAACTGATAGATGGTGCATTAGAAAAACGTAATGATGACGAAGAAAACAGCGATGAAGATAAAAGGAGGACGCCATGAAACATACAAAGAAAAAACGGCTATTGGCAATCGTGCTTTGCATGATACTGGTGTTAAGTACCGGAATAGCAGCCTTTGCCAATGAAAATGTTGGACTTCAGTCCGTTGCGTGTCAGGCAGCAACGCTGGAGCGAGTAATAAAAAATGCAGAGGGTGAAGATGTTGGAACACTGATCGCGGATATTCCGGAGGGCACATTCCTGGCAAGTTCATCGGACGCAAATATACAGATGGATGTACAGGCAGACGTCGGTGCAGACGGTGTTCTTGACCGTGTACAGCAGCAGCTTGAGGCAAACGGTGAAACAGGTTATACACTGAACAATTATGTGATGGCTGATGTTACATTTTATGTAAACGGTGAAAAACAGGTACCTCAGCAGCCGATCACCTTCACTGTAAAGGGCACAAATCTTGATTCTCAGAAGGCAGTTGCTTTCAGCGATGACAGACAGAATAATCCGACTTTCCCGGATGTGACAGAAGTTACGGCAGAAGATGGAAGCAAGACATTACAGTTTACGGCTGAGACAACCAGTGAGACGGTAGTTTATGGAGTGGCTGAAAAGGAAGAAGCACAGACAACAGAGCCAGAACAGGAAGAAAACGCATTAGAAGAAGATGAAAATGTTGCTGTTGGCGAAGTGAAGAATGTGGAAGCTGTTGAAAATAAAGAGGTTGTTGAACAGGAAATACAAAAAACACAGGAAAATGATACAAATATGGCAGCTGTATATACGGCTGCAATGGTAAGTATTACAGAAAGTTATGGAAAACTGACAGCAGCTTATAGTGATACAAATGCAGAGGTTGGCTATGTATGGTACAGAAGCATCAACGGTGCACCTGAGACAATGCAGATTCCAACACAGTACACGAGTACAACAGGTACTAATCTTGGAAAAGATATCAGTACTGACGGAAAAGAATTATATATTTCACTGAATGGTGGAGCCTTAAAGTACAATGGAAATGAATCCGTAATTTATAAAGTATCCGCATATAGTAAAGCAGATTTGAATGAGTATGGATTGCCAAAAGATGGAGCAACAGCTCTTGCAACCAGTGACAGTTATAGTGTAACCGGATATTACGAAGTACAGAATGGAAGTTTTGAGACACCTGTTGTTACAAAACTTCATAAGAATACAAATAACTGGCAGTTTTCAAATGAAAATTATAAAGCTTTAGGCGGTGCATGGCAGACAACTGGAACGCATGATGCGAACGAGTGGTCTGATTCAGAAGGAGCAGATATTGAGATTGTAACTGCTGATAAAACAAATTCAAAGAAAGATTTGTCTGGCTATAGCTGGTATGGAACAGAGGCTGCAGCAGACGGAAATCAGTTTGCTGAATTAAACTGTGAAGCTGATGGTGCTTTGTACCAGGATGTGCTCACTACGCCGGGTGAGACTTTAAACTATCAGGTAGCACACAGAGCCAGAGGAAGTCATAAAAACGCTACACTGGAAGAAGATACTATGTATGTGGTAATCATGCCGACACAGATGGCGATTGAAAAAGGTATTACCACGCAGGACAAAGTACAGGATGTAATTAATAACAGGGCAAATGATACCTATGCTGGAGCGACTGTAGTTGAATATACGGATGACGATCAGAGCTGGACAACTCATACCGGTGTTTACAATGTAATGAATTCCGGACAGTATTCCACACGTTTCTTCTTTGTATCAGGTGCTACTGCATCTGGAAATAAAACAGTAGGAAACTTTATTGATAATGTAAAGTTTACACGTGATAAGTTAACACCGGCAGCTGGTACAGCAAATATTACAGTTACAAAAACAATTACAGGTTTGGATGCGACAGCAGCAGATACACTGGCACGTCAGCTTACATTTAAGGTAGGCGAAGTCAAGACATTATCATACAATGATATGACATGGTCCTATGCAAATGGAGTTTATCGTGGAAGTGCTGTTGTGAATATTCCGGAAAATAAATGTGGAGATCTTCAAATTGAAGAAAACGGCACATTAGATGTAACTGGATATACAAGAAATACATCCGTATTTGTAGACAGTACCGTAGCCGGAAGCGGCATTACATCTACCACCGTAAATGTGGCAGTTGGAAACTCAAAGAATGTAGAGTTTAAAAATAACTATACTCAGAATGGTGGTTCCGGTGAAACAGTTGAAAGTAAGATGTTACATGAGAAATATATTAAACGGAACGCAGATGGTACATATGATATTACATTGAATGCTTCTGGAACTATCGGAACAGAGACAAATAAAGCATTGGTTGATGTTGTGCTGGTGGTTGATACTTCTGGTAGTATGAATGATAAAACATCTTCTTCAGATCGAAAATCCAAGACAAAACTGGAAGATACAAAATCTGCAATTAATGCCTTAGTAGATGCTTTTAATGCGAAAAGTGAGACAGTTGATACAAAATATAAACTGGTTGAATTTAATACTTTTGCGAAAACGAAGACTGATAACTGGATAACTGGTACACAGTTGAAAAATACGATAAAAAAACTGGAGGCAGATGGTGGAACCAATTATGATCAGGGATTGCGGCAGGGTGCAACAGCGATTAACAGTGCTAGAACTGGTGCTAGAAAAATTGTAATTTTCCTGACAGATGGGGAACCAACTTTTTATGGATCTGAGAAAGTAAATGGGAAGTATCCGTATGGATATGGTACTGACACAAGCAACGCTACATTGCAGGCAGCATTAAGGGCAGCATATTCAATTAATTGTAGTGATTTTTATGCAGTTGGTATAGGATTACCGAGTTCTATTAATATCTATACGCATGATGGTCTTATTAATGGTTCTACAGATAATCGTAAATGGAATGCCAATCATAGAGCGGGGTCCTCATATTGCAGTGAAAAAGGAACAAAGACTGGATATGGAAAAAATGCCTTAGATATTCTGAGAAATGTGAGTGGGGAAGTACTTCTTAAAGAGGTAAGTGGTAGCACGAGTGCTGCAACAAAAGATGCAATCAACTACGCAAATTCCTCTGATCTGACCAGTAAATTCAGCAGTATTGCAGGTGACATCTTAAATCTGGCATGCACGAATGTAACAATTTCTGATACTTTGAGTAAGTATGTAGATACAACTACAGCGACAAAGCTAAAGGTAAACATTGCAAAGAAAAATACAGATGGCTCCTTTACAACGATAGAAGGAGATGGACGTGAATTTGATCTGGCAGGTGGCGATGTCTATGAAGGATCTGACAAGATTGCAACAGCTAGTTACGATGCAACTACTAAAACTGCGACACTTGAATTTGAAGATAACTACAAATTTAAAGAGAACTACTATTATTATATTTCCATAACAAATGTTGTTCCAAATCAGACAGCATTAGACGAATACGGAAAAACTGCTTATCCGAATGTCGGAGATAATTTTACAGATGCATCAGAAAACAGATACAATGCAATCACTGGTGGAACATCTTCTAAAAAGCCTGGTTTTTATTCAAACAGTGAAGCAAAAATTTCTTATAAATGGAAAGATTCTAATGTTGAAGAAAACTATAATAATCCGGTTGTGCAGGTAGAGCAGATTAATGTAAGTAAGAAGTGGGAAGGAATCAGCAATGCAAAAGATACGGTTCTGGCACAGTTAGTTGACAAGGATGGAAATCCGGTATCCGGACGTATTATCAAGTTAACATCTCAAAATAACTACACAGGTTCTTTTATCGTAGAAGAAGCAGATAACTATGGTGGAGTTCGAGAGTTAAAGTTAGATGATGAAAAAGGAACCATTTCTTATGAAAATCATAAGTACAGTATGGTCGATGCTGATGGAACAACAACGATTGGTAATGTTTCCTACAAAGTAACTTACACTAATAATAATGACAGTTATACTATAACAAATACCAGAAATACTCAGAAAATAAAAATTCTGAAAACCAGACATGCAAATGGTACAGATGATATTTATCTGGAAGGTGCAAAATTTACTTTGGCAGATGGTTCTGGAAAAGTAGTAAAGATTGGTATAAATACAAATGGAACTTACATTTCAGATGCAAATGGTCTGGTCTTGGAAGGTGATATCGCTTATGGCACTTATACATTGACTGAAGTAAAAGCACCGGCAGGATATACAAAACTGACAGATGCAGTTACTATAACAGTAGATGAAAAAGGTATTACGATTCCGGACAATACAAATATTAGCATTAAGAAAGCAAGTGATGGTGTTTATACCATTACGGTAGTCAATAATTTGATTTACGAACTGCCACATACCGGCGGACCGGGTATTTACTTGTTTATGATCGGCGGAATATTACTCATGGGAGCAGCCGCATGGATCTTATACAAAAACAAATGCAGGGAGGTGCTGAAAAGATAAAAACAACTGATTTAGCTTTTCAGCGGCCTACCGCCGCTACAACAACTAATTAATTTAACTATCTTCCCGAAACGGGACAAGATAAACGGGCAATACCCGAAAAAGAAAAGGAGACGACGAGATGAAAAAGATGAAAAAATTCTTCGCAGTGTTATTAGCACTGGCAATGGTTCTTGGAATGAGCGTAACTGGTTTTGCAGCAAAAGTAGAAAATCAGTATGCAAACAATATTACTGTCAGCAATCTGGCAGCAGATGTAGAGACTACATTAAACGTATACAACATCATTTACCTTGATCAGGATGATGCTGGAAATCAGACCTGGAAAGTTGTGGATTGGGCAAATGATTATGTATCAGAAAATGCGCAGACTGGTGAATTTACAATTACAAATGCAGCTGGACTGAAAGACGCAGCAGATGCACAGGAAAATGCTACAGCTACAGCAAAAGAAACTAAAACATCTCATGAGTTTACAGGACTTCCAATCGGTGCATATGTTATCCGTGCATTTGATTCAAAAGGTACTTATGGTCTGATGGTAGCAAATACATATGATGCTGATGGAAAATACATGGCAAGCAAAGCAGCCAGCGTAACAGCAAAAATGGAAGGCTACAATGTTGGAAAAACAGCAGATGATAAATTTGTTAGCAGAGGACAGAGAGTAAACTTTACTGTTACAACACAGATGGCACCAAAGAGCAATGAAGCGAAAAAAACTTTAACGACATTTAAAGTAGTAGATACTTCTACAGGTCTGAAAGCAGATAGCTTTAGACTTGACAGCGTTAAAATTGCTGGAACAACAGCAAATGTTGATGCATCAAAAGCAACCGCTGTTAGTAATAATGATGGAACAGTAACATATACAGTAGATTTAAGTGATTTGATTGCAACTACAGAATCTGGCGCAACAGTTGAAGTAAAATATAGTGCTGTAGTAGAAAATGATCATACTTATAACAACAGTGCTACTGCAAGCGCAGAGACTGTTAACTATACACCAGGTACTGTAACTGGATATGAAGGAAATGTAACTTTAAAGAAAGTTGATACAAATCGTAACGTTCTGAATGGTGCAGAATTCCAGTTATTAAAAGGCACTACTCCAGTATCTGTTGTAAAAGTATCTGATGGTGTTTACAAAAAAGCTCTGGAAGGAGAAACAGGTGCGACAACTACTTTAGTAGCAACAAATGGTACTTTAAAAATTACAGGTCTTGATGAAGGCGATTACGCATTCAAAGAGACAAAAGCACCGACAGGTTACAAAGTAAATTCTGATAATAAAACATTTACTATCACAGCAAATGAAACAGCAGAAGTAACTGTTGATGCAGGTGAGTTTGTAAATACAAAACTTTCTGCTCTTCCGCATACAGGTGGTATCGGTACTACGATCTTCACAATCGCAGGTTGTGCAATCATGGTAGCAGCAGCTTTCTTCTTCTTCACAAGCCGCAAGAAAGCAAACAAATAATGAATGATAGTGAACGTCAGTAAATGAGATTTACTGAAGAAACAACAGAATCCGGGGCGACAGCCGCCCCGGATTCATACAAAAAGAGTAATTTACAACAACAAGGAGAGCCCGGATGAAAAAGAAAAGCAGTAAAATAGTGATCATTCTTATATTTTTAGCCGGTTTGTCCTTATTGCTGTATCCTTTCATTGCAAATCAATGGAACAATCACAGACAAAAGCAGCTGATTGGCAATTACGAAAGTGTTATTTCTGATAAGGAAGCGGCAGGGAACATTGATTATGCAGCAGAGATGAAAAAAGCAGAAGCCTATAACGATGCATTGCTTCCAAGCATTTTGCCAGACTCATTTGCCGTGGCAGATGCAAGTACAGAGACAGACAGCAGTTATGAAGACAGTCTGAATATTGCCGGAGACGGGATGATGGGAATTGTAGAGATTCCAAAGATTGCGATCAAGCTTCCTATTTATCATGGAACAGGTGATGAAGTATTACAGAAAGCGGCAGGGCATCTGGAAGGAAGTTCTCTCCCAATCGGTGGCGAGAGCACACATGCAGTTATTTCCGCACACCGCGGATTGCCGAGCGCATCACTTTTTACCGATCTGGATCAGCTGGAGATCGGAGATCATTTTCTGATCCATGTGCTGGACGAAACCCTTTGTTACGAAGTAGATCAGATCCTGGTAGTAGATCCGGAAGATACATCCGCATTGGCAGTAGAGGATGGCGAAGATCTGGTGACGTTGCTGACCTGTACACCATACGGTGTCAATACGCAGAGATTGATGGTTCGGGGACACAGAGTTCCTTACGAAGAGCAGGCAGTGGCAGATGAGCAGACACCACTCAGTGGCCTCAGCTTACATACGAATTATTTACTTTGGGTAGTGGTAGGAATTGTCATTACCGGAGTATTTATCCTTATATTATTTATCAGAGAGAAAAAACTGCAGAAGAAAGCAGCAAAACAAAAGGAATCTGAAGAATGAGTGAAAAAGAACTGGAAAAAAAGCCTGTAAAGAAAAAAGGCAGATTAGCTCCGATTCTTTTCGGACTGCTGTTTCTGGTTGGATTCGGAATCCTGGCTTATCCAACGATTTCGAATCAGTGGAATACTTACCGGCAAAGCCAGCTGATCAATAATTATGAGAGCAGCGTAAACAACATGACGCCGGAAGATTATACCGATGAATGGCAGAAAGCAGAAGATTTTAATGCAAATATCACACAGAATAATCTGTATGGAGATGTGTTTGGGGAAGATGACGGAGATCTGAAAAGTACCGATTACTGGAAAGTGTTAAATGTCGGGGATGACGGAGTCATGGGGTATCTGTCCATTCCGAAGATCAATATCAAACTTGCAATTTTTCATGGAACCGGTGATGACGTGCTCCAGACCGGAGTCGGACATCTGAATGGAACAAAACTTCCGATCGGTGGTGAGAGCAATCATACCGTACTGGCAGCACACAGAGGATTGCCGAGTGCAAAGCTTTTTACCGATATTGACCAGATGGAAATTGGAGATAAATTTTACATCCATGTGTTAGATCAGGTATTAGCTTATCAGGTAGATCAGATTTTACCGATGGTAGACAAGGATGATCACGAGACATTGGATGATGCAATGAAGATAGAAGACGGTAAGGATCAGGTAACTTTATTTACCTGCACACCATATGGTGTTAATTCCCACCGTTTACTTGTAAGAGGAACCCGCGTAGCGTATAATGGAGAAGAGGAAGCAACCGGATCGGTGGCGGACAGCATGTTACATTCCATCCAGAATTACTACATGTTGTATCTGATCCTTGGAATCGCAGTTACGGTTCTGCTGATTCTCATTATGAAAGTTGTATCAGGAAGAAAACAGCGTAAGAAATAAAGCACAGACTTTAAAGGAGGATACGAGGCGATGATGAAAAGAAAAGTAAAAGCAGGAAGTGCCATTTTCCTGGCTCTGGCAGTGGCATTCTCCGTATTTGTTCTGCCTGGCGTATGGGCGGCAGATGCGATACAGGTTGACAGAAATGACTGCTCCGTGGAATTTTCCGTTGGAAGTGATTATAAAGAGCTGTTGACATCAGACGTGACAATTGATTTATACAAAGTTGCTTCTGTGGATAAATCAGGAACTTATACCGCTGAGCCGGATTTCAAAGGGCTGGATGTCAGTGCACTGGATATCGATGATCAGGCAGGTTCCGCAGCAAAATGGTCAGAGAGAGCAGCAAGCGCAGCACAGAAGGTGACAGAGAAGAATCTGAATGCAACTGATACCGTTACAACTACAAACGGAATGACAAAATCCGAGGGACTTGAGACAGGACTTTACCTGATTCAGCCGGAAGAAGTTGTAACAGATAATTATACGTATACATTTGCACCGTCACTGGTGGCTTTGCCGAATAACTATTATGGAAACGGCGGCAGTGATACATGGGTTTACAACCTGACCGGAGAAAATGGTATTACCTTAAAACCGGAACAGCATGCAAGATATGGTAAGCTGGTGATCAACAAAACACTGTTACATCAGAATGTGACATCCGGTGACAAAGCAACATTCGTTTTCCAGATTGATATTGAAAATCCGGATGGAACGAAAGAATCAAAAGTAGAGGCATTAGATTTTAAAACCGCAGGATCTGATTCCATTACGATCGAGCATCTGCGGGCAGGCGCAGACGTAACGGTGACAGAGGTTTACAGCGGAGCATCTTACAGTCTGGTATCCGATAATGCTGTTAAGGCAAAGATTACCGCAAACGATGAGTACAGCAGCGCAGATGCACCGACGGCAGAAGTTTCTTTCAAAAATGATACCGATGGTCGTCCAAACGGCGGATACGGCATAGTTAATAACTTCAAATTAAATAAAAATGGTCTGTATGACCATATAAAACCGGCACAGTAAAGGAGGGAAGCCAAATGAGAAAGCTACATAAAAAACCATTGGTTCTGGCAGCTGCAGCGATCGCGTTAACCGGCTCCCTGACCGTGGGAAGTGCGGTGGCATATTTTACCACATATGCAACTGCACAGGGCGGTGTCACCATGAATATGGGATTTACAGAGACAAAACCACATGAGGAAGTTGACGAAAACGGAAAACATGTCACGATTTCCAATGTTGGCGATTATGATTGTTTTGTCAGAGTCAGAGCATTTGCTCCGGTGGAATTAAGCTACAATGTACCGGACGGTGGATGGACAGACGGCGGTGACGGATACTGGTATTACAATGATGTTCTTCAGGCAGGACAGACCACGGAGAAGGAATTGAATATTACTTATAAATTCCCGTCCGGGGATCAGAAACCGGAGGAGTTTAATGTAGTAGTTATTCAGGAATGTACACCGATTCTTTATGATGAAGATGGAAACGCATACGCTGACTGGGACAACGTTGTGACAGACAGCAGCAATACACAGGAGTAGGAGGTAAATGAGGATGAAGAAGAAAAAGAAATCATTTCCGAAAGTAACAGTCCTGCTTCTGGCGGCAGCCGCAGTGCTTCTGGTTGGGAGCGGTGTGGGAAGTGCGAGAGCAGCACTGACCTATTACAGTGAGAACTATTCCGTACAGATGAATATGCAGAGTATCGGCGTATCTCTGACAGAGAACGGAGATGTTGTCAGCAGCAGAGATTATGCAGAGCCAGATAAATGGGAAGGTTCCACAGAAGGTACTTTATTAAGCAAGATGCTTGGCGAAGATGAAAAATTCACACCGGGCAAGAAATATGAGGAAGCGATTGGCGTAACAAACAGCGGAAATATTGACACATTTGTACGTGTGATCATTACAAAAAGCTGGCAGGATGCTGATGGAAACAAAAATACAACACTTTCTCCGGATTTGATCGAATTAAATTATCTGACCGATAACGGATGGGCGATCGCAGAAGATCAGTCCACACCGGAGCGGACAGTTCTGTATTACACAAAAGCAGTAGGTGTCGGAGAATCCACACCGGCATTGTCTGATACACTTCGCATCAATCAGAGTATTGCTTCTGAAGTGACAAAGACAGTGAAAGATAACACAATTACTTATAGTTACAAATATGACGGTTATACATTCCATGTGGATGCGGAGGTTGATGCAGTTCAGACACACAACGCAAAAGATGCGATCAAGAGTGCCTGGGGTGTGGATGTGAACGTGTCAGAGGATGAGACCGCGATCAGTCTGCAGTAAGGAGGTACAGAAGAATGAAAAATAAAATTTTGTGCCTGGTGCTGACACTTGTTATGACAGTAGGGGCAGCGACAACTGCATTTGCAAAAGATTATCAGGGTGCTGACGGATGGAATGTAACTTTTGACGGCAGCAAGATGAACAGTAATTTTCAGGATTCCGATGTGACCGACGGGATGGCAAACATCCAGCCGGGTGACAGCATCGAGCTGAAAGTACAGGTAACCAATTCTGACAGTGGCAAGACGGACTGGTATATGACCAACGAAGTCATTCAGACGCTGGAAGATGCACAGGCGACAGCAGAAGGCGGCGGATATACTTATCGTCTGACTTATGTGGGAGCCGACAATACAGAAAACGTGTTATACGACAGTACAACCGTTGGTGGTGAGGGCGATTCCAAGTCCGGGGAAGGTCTCAAACAGGTGGATAATTCCACACAGGAATACTTCTATCTTGGCAGACTGGCATCCGGAGAAAGCGGAATGGTACATCTGACAGTTGGTGTTGATGGCGAGACACAGGGTAACGGCTATCAGCTGACACTGGCAAAACTCCGTATGAATTTTGCAACTGAAAAGGTGACAGAGGCAACAACCACCGTTAAAGAGAACAAAGTAGAGAAGAAGGTTCCGGGCAAGAATAATGTCGTAACGACAACCAAGCGGGTAAAAACAGGTGACACGAATCTGATGCTCAGATATTGTGCACTGGCTCTGGTTTGCGGAATTGTCTGCCTGATCCTTGCAATCTTCTCCATGAATAAAAAGAAGAAAGAAGCAAAGGCATACAGAAAGAAAGGAGAGAAATAATATGTTCAAATGGAAAAAAATGTTAATCTCTCTCCTGAGTGTATCTGTGATCGCGGCAGCACCGGCAACAACCGCGCTGGCAACGCAGCCGGGAAATGCATATACTTACAAAGTAACCTTATCCGCAGGAAATAAGGGCAGCATCAGCGGTCAGGAGAAGATCGAAGTGCAGGATCTGAATGCAGGCGATGATGTTTCTTTTGATCTGAGCCAGATTCAGGTGACAGATGAGAAATATTATGTAAAAGGTATCCGTCTCAGCGGTCGTGACAATGCAGAAGCTCTGGCGGCACCGGCATTTAACGTGGACGGTGATGCAGATTATGTCGTAGCATATGGCATCAAAGGCAATCAGGTAGCCTATACGGTTCAGTATCAGGATGAAGATGGCAACACACTGGCAGAAAGCCAGACCTTTTATGGAAATGTCGGTGACAAACCAGTCGTTGCTTATCGTTATATCGAAAATTTTGTTCCACAGGCATTGGCACTGACCAAAACCCTGAGTGAAAATGAAGCAGACAATGTGTTTACCTTTACTTACGCACCGGGTGAGACCAATCGGGTGGTAGAGACAACCACAACGATTACAACCGTTGTACCGGGAAATACTGTTTACAATACAGTGACGGTTCCGGCAGGTACCGTAGCAGGTGGAACAACGACCGGTGGCACCAATGCGGCAGGTGGAAATGCAAATGGAACAACGACCGGTGGCACCAACGTGACAGGTGGAAATGCAAATGAAACAACGACACCGGGCGGAACTACAGATGCCAATGGCGGCCGGGATGAAGATCAGGATAATACCGTAGAGAATACGGACGAGCAGACACCGCAGGGACTGGTAGATCTGGATGATGAAGATACACCTACCGGAAATATTGATGCAGAAAAGTCAGAATCTGTGAAAACAATGAATTTCAGTATTGCGATCATTGTGGCAGCTGCAGCAGCAATTGTGGCACTTTTAGTAGCGCTGAAACGCCGCAACAAAGAAACAAAATAAAAATATGTAAATCATTATTGATGGCATAAAATGAGGCTCCCCAGAGTGAAAACTCCGGGGAGTTTTTGGGTACAATTTGAAGTAGTAAATACGGCAGAAATCAGTTATAATGAATGCAGAAAAATAAAATGTGCGAATAATCTAAAATCAGAGGAGAATGAAGGGTGAGTAAAGAAACACGAAAGAAAAAAAATCCTATTGCAATGATATGCAGCGTAATAGGAACGATTTTGCTAATCATAGTAGTCGCAGCATGTATTCCGCTGACAGTTCCAAAAGCTATGGGCTATCAGCTCTATACGGTAGTCAGTGGCAGTATGGAACCGGCAATTCCGGTAGGAAGCCTGGTATATATCAAATATGTGGAACCAAAAGAAATCGTTGAAGGAGATGTGATCGCATTTTACGGATCGGATGCGGATGGTTCGATCATCACACATCGTGTAGTATCAAACAGTTCTGCCATGGGTGAATTTATCACAAAAGGCGATGCTAACGAAGAAAATGATATGAATCCCGTGACGTACAATCAGTATATGGGCAAGATGGTGCGTTCCATTCCAAAAATCGGAGGTATTGTGCAGACAATCACCGGCGGTTCCGGGAAAGCTGCTGTGGGATGTGTGATCGGCCTGGCAATCGTATTGGAAATCATTGCAGCGGTGCTGAACCGGCGGCTGGAAGACGATGACGAAGAATAACAAAGTCAAAAACTGATAAAAGCAGACACAACTTAGAGAAAATGCTTTGTATGAAAAAAGAAGCAAAAAGAATAGTTATATTAGATTGACATTAATTTGTCAATGTGATATAAATAAATCATACATGGTGTGTTACTGATTACGCAGGCATTAACCGTGCATAGATATTTTTTGATATTTATGTAGGGTTAGTGCCTTTTTTTGTTGCCCGGGAAAATAGAGACGAAAGAAGAAAACTGCCAGCTATGTGAATTCAAAAAATGGGTACACTATAACAAATAATGCCTATCTCAGTCGAGAAGAATATTGGAGAAAGAGTGAGGAGAACTATGAAAGACAAAATTTTTGGAATTTTGCAGAGGGTTGGACGATCCTTCATGCTGCCGATCGCAATTTTGCCGGTAGCCGGTCTGCTGCTTGGAATCGGTGGATCTTTTACAAATGAAACGATGCTGGAAACTTACGGTTTGCTTGGTGTTATGGGACCGGGAACCGTACTGAATCAGATTTTGCAGGTTATGAATGCCGCAGGTAACATTATTTTTACGAATCTGCCGATCATATTTGCTATGGGTGTAGCCATTGGTATGGCAAAGAAGGAAAAAGAAGTAGCAGCTCTGGCAGCAGTTATCGCATTTTTCATTATGCATGCTTCTATCGGAGCACTGATCAACATCAAGGGCGGCGCTGAGACAATGCTGTCCGGTTCTGTAACCGATGTATGTGGTATTACATCCTTACAGATGGGTGTATTTGGTGGTATCATTGTTGGACTTGGTGTTGCTGCACTGCACAACCGTTTTTACAAAATTGAACTTCCGCAGGTGTTATCCTTCTTTGGAGGAACCCGTTTTGTACCGATCATTTCCGGTATCGTATTTGTTGGTGTCGGAATCCTGATGTTCTTTGTATGGCCAGTGATCCAGTCCGGTATCTACGCACTTGGTGACATTGTATTGAAATCCGGTTACGCAGGTACATGGGTGTACGGTTTTCTTGAGCGTTTACTGCTTCCATTTGGTCTGCATCACGTATTTTACCTGCCGTTCTGGCAGACAGGTGTGGGCGGAACACTGGAAGTCGGTGGAAAACTCATCGAAGGCGCACAGAACATTTTCTTTGCACAGTTATCTGATCCGACTGTGGATCACTTTGCAGTGTCCGCAACCAGATTTATGTCCGGTAAATTCCCGCTGATGATCTTTGGTCTGCCGGGAGCAGCACTTGCGATGTACCGCACCGCAAAACCGGAAAAAAGAAAAGCTGTCGGTGGTCTGTTACTCTCCGCAGCACTGACTTCCATGCTGACAGGTATCACAGAGCCGTTAGAGTTCACCTTCCTGTTTGTAGCACCGCTGCTGTATGGTATCCACTGCGTATTTGCAGGTCTGGCATACATGCTGATGCATATTTGTAACGTTGGTGTAGGAATGACATTCTCCGGCGGATTTATCGATCTGTTCCTGTTTGGTATTTTACAGGGCAACAAGAAAACAAGCTGGGTTTGGGTAGTGATCATCGGTGTGATTTACTTCGTTGTATACTACTTCCTGTTCAGCTTCCTGATTAAAAAATTAAACCTGAAAACACCTGGTCGTGACGATACAGAAGAAGTAAAACTGTATACAAGAGCCGATGTTAATGCGAGAAAAGAAGGCGGAAACGGCGCAGCAGGGGATGATCCTGTATCTGAGGGAATCCTGCAGGGACTTGGCGGCAAGAAAAATATTTCTGATGTCGACTGCTGTGCAACCAGACTTCGTTGTACCGTATTCAAACCGGAGTTAGTCAATGATGCGATCCTGAAAGCAACCGGAGCTTCCGGTGTGGTTCACAAAGGAAATGGTGTTCAGATCATTTACGGACCAAAAGTAACGGTGATCAAATCCAATTTTGAGGATTATCTGGAGAAAGCTCCGAATGAGGAGATTAACACAGATGAGACAGCTTCTGAATCAGCAGATGCAGCTCAGACAGAGACAGCCGCAGAGACACAGGAGTCAAAAGAAGTTGTAAAAGAAACCATTATCGTATCAAGCCCGATCACAGGTATCGCGGCAGATCTGGCAACCGCACCGGATGACGCTTTTGCCGGAAGAATGATGGGTGACGGAGCAGTGGTGACTCCGACCTCAGCAACCATTGTAGCACCGGAAGACGGACAGGTTATTTTCGTATTTGATACAAAGCATGCCATTGGATTTTTGACAGACAGCGGTTTATCCATGCTGCTTCACATCGGTATTGACACCGTAAATCTGGAAGGCAAAGGTTTCACTTGTTTCGTAGAAAACGGGCAGAGCGTGAAAAAAGGTGATAAGATGCTGGAAATCGATATTGAATATCTGACCGCAAATGCACCGTCCCTGTGCTCCCCGATTCTGTGTACAGAATTAGAGGATAATCAGAAAGTCAGACTGCTGGCAGAGGGTGAAATAAAAGCCGGAGATCCGTTATTTGCAGTAGACGTATACGAAGAAGCCTAAAGAAAAGTTATTTGCAACGGTATTTGCAACAATCATGTACGAAGAAAAAATAAGTGCAGCTCAGGGGTTGGCAAAAAGAAACCTGAGCTGCCAAATAGAAGAAGATTGAAACAACAAAGTATGAAACGAATTATCATCAGGAGAAGGAGAGCAGTATGGCACAGGAGTACAAAGGAAAATCCGTGTATAAAGGAATTGTCTTAGGACCGATCGTGGTATTTAAGAAAAATGATGTACAGGTAAAACGGGTAAAAATCACAGATGCAGAAGGCGAGATCGCCCGTATGCAGGAAGCGGTGAACGCTTCTCAGGAGCAGCTTCAAAAACTGTACGACAAGGCAGTCAAAGAAGTTGGAGAAGCGAGCGCAGCAATTTTTGAAGTACATCAGATGATGCTGGAAGATGAGGATTATCAGGATGCGATCTGCAATATGATCCGTAATGAAATGGTCAATGCAGAATATGCTGTTGCTGTTACCGGAGACAATTTTGCGGAAATGTTTGCCAGCATGGACGATGATTATATGCAGGCACGTTCTGCGGATGTCAGAGATATTTCCAATCGTCTGGTTCAGAATCTGTCCGGAAATGCGCCGGTGGATATGAACGATATGGAACCGTCCATTATCGTGGCTGATGATCTGTCTCCAAGTGAGACGGTTCAGATGGACAAAGACAAAATCCTTGGTTTTGTAACTGTACACGGATCCACCAACTCTCATACTGCAATCCTTGCCCGGATGATGAACATTCCGGCGCTGATTGGTGTGCCGATGGATCTGGATGCGCTGCAGAATGGCATGCAGGCAGTGGTCGATGGATTTGAAGGAACCTTCACGGTAGAACCGTCAGAGGAAGTATGTGCACAGACAAAAGTTCGCATGGCAGAAGAAGCGGAAAAACAACAGCTTTTGCAGCAGATGAAAGGGCAGGAAACCGTCACAAAGGACGGAAAACACGTACATCTGTATGCAAATATCGGAAGTGTGTCTGACATCGCAAGTGTACTGGATAATGATGCAGAGGGTGTTGGTCTGTTCCGAAGCGAATTCCTGTATCTTGGAAAAACAGATTTCCCGACAGAGGAAGAACAGTTTGCAGCTTACAAACAGGCATTGCAGCTGATGGCAGGCAAGAAAGTGATTATCCGTACCCTTGACATTGGTGCAGACAAACAGGTGGATTATTTTAACCTTGGCGAAGAAGAAAATCCGGCAATGGGTTACCGTGCGATTCGTATCTGTTTGAAGCAGCCGGAAATCTTCAAAACACAGCTTCGTGCATTGCTTCGCGCTGCTGTATACGGAAATCTGTCTGTGATGTATCCGATGATCACATCCACTGAAGAAGTGGAGCAGATTTTTGCCATTGTAGAAGAAGTGCGGGCAGAACTGGAAGCGGCAGAAATTCCATATAAAATGCCTGAGCAGGGTGTGATGATCGAGACACCGGCAGCGGTTATGATCAGTGATGAACTGGCACAGATGGTAGATTTCTTCAGTATCGGAACCAACGACCTGACACAGTATACACTGGCCATCGACCGTCAGAATGCAAAACTGGATGATTTTTACAATGCACATCACAAAGCAATTTTACGCATGATCCGTATGGTTGTGGAAAATGCACACAAATATGGAAAATGGGCAGGTATCTGCGGCGAGCTTGGCGCAGATCTGGAACTGACCAGTGCATTTATGGAAATTGGTGTGGATGAGCTTTCCGTGGCACCGTCCATGGTTTTGAAAGTTCGTAAAAATATCCGTGCATATGCAGAATAATAAATTTTGACCAAAGAAATACGGGCAGCAGCAGATTCGGTGAGGATTTGTTGCTGTCCGTTTTGCAAATATTATCGTAAATATGATACTATAAAAATGATACTGTAAAAATGAAGCGTGCTTGTACAGAACGTTGATTTATAACAATATGTACAGCATAGGATTGCTTTTTATCGTTTTTTACAGGGAGATTTCTGTTTTGTGGGTTTGAAAATACGGGGTTCTATGCTAAAATAATATCATTATAAACTATTTTGTGGGAGAAGGAAGTAAAATATGTATCGCATATGTAAGGTATTGAATCATAATGGGGTAATTGCCATTGATATGAATAACAGTAAAGAATATGTGCTTTTAGGAAAAGGTGTCGGATTCGGGAAAAAGCCCGGCGAGCGTTTTGAACAGCCGGTGGACTGTACCGTGTATTCCCTGCAAGAGACTTCCTCACGGGGAGCTGCTGCTGATCTGATCAAGACCATCCAACCGGAATATTTTCAGATGGCAAACCGGATTCTGAACGAGGCAGAGCGGCATTTTGGAAAAATCGACCGCAGTATTCTGTTTCCGATGGCAGATCATATCGCGTTTGCGGTACAGCGTCTGCAAAAAGGGGAGCAGATTTCCAATCCACTGACAGAGGATATCAAGACATTGTTCCATGCAGAATTTAAAGTCGCATCTCTCATACGGCCGATTCTGAAAGAAGAAAAACAGATTGATATTGATGATGACGAGATCGGTTATGTGGCATTACACATTCATTCCGCACTGGAAAAAGAATCTGTTTCGGTATCCATGCAGATGGCGCGGACGGTGCGTGATTGTATATCTTTGATCGAGGAACAGCGTGGTATTCATATCAATGTGATGTCTTTGAGCTATAATCGTCTGATGAACCATGTGAAATATATGGTTGCACGTGCGCTCAAAGGAGAGTCCCTGAAAGTCAATATGAACGATTATGTACAACATAATTTTCCGGAATCCTATGAACTGGCAACGACTGTATGTGATCATCTCAGTCATGCGCTTCGGAATCCGTTGGAGGAATTGGAGATCGGATATCTGGCCATGCATATTGAGCGAGTGAGTCAGGATGATGAATAGTTTTGTCTTGGAAAAACGGACAAATATAAAAATGCGGGTCGATGTAAGAACATCGTCCCGCATTTTTTCTATGGCAGAGTTGCTTATTTGGTCAAATATGCTTTTAACAGTTCAAATGTATTTTTGACACCATCCACATGGGAGCGCTCATAGTTGTGGGAGGCATACACACCCGGACCGATCAGCCCATGACGGATATCAAAACCGCCCCGCAGCGTTGCTTCCACGTCGGAACCATAATGTGGATATACATCAATGGCATAATCCAGACCATTTGCTTTTGCAAGCTCAGACAGTTCTGTTACCAGATCGTAGTTGTAAGGACCGCCGGAATCTTTGGCACAGATAGAAACCATACGTTCGGTACAGCCAAGGTCATCACCAACACAGCCCATGTCGACGGAAATCATTTCTTCTGTATCTGCCGGGATGAAACTTCCACCGTGACCGACTTCTTCATAAACGGTAAATAATAAGGAAACTTTGCGATTCAAAGTAAGTGTTCCGGCAGCAACTTCTTTTGCAATTCCCAGCAGGATTGCAGCGGATAGTTTGTCATCCAGAAAACGGCTCTTAATGTAACCGCTTGGAGTAACAGTTGTACGCGGATCCATGGCAATGATATCGCCGGTCTGAACGCCAAGAGCCTTTACGTCTTCTTCAGAGCTTACATTTTCATCCAGCAGAATTTCCATGTTTTCTTCTGTCGTTTCCACTTTCTGATCAGCTACATGTGCAGACGGTTCTTTATTTAATACGACACCGGTGTATACTTTGCCATCTCTTGTGTGTACGGTACAGTTTTCTCCGTCAGCAGTACTCCACTGATGTCCGCCTAGTGTTGTAGGGCGCAGACGGCCGTTGCTTTTGATGGAACGAACCATAGCACCAAGAGTGTCTACATGCGCTGCAAGAATCAGAGGGCTTCCTTCGCCACCGATCGTTACAAGGACATTACCTTTGCGGGAACGCTCCGGAGCATATCCTAATTCTTCCAGTGTGGAAATCAGATAGCGGCTTACTTCTTTTGTGAATCCTGAAGGACTTGGAATAGAAGTCAGCTGCTTTAGCTGATCAGTAATAAAAGTAATAGTTGAATTTTTCATAATCAAACTCCTTAATAGTATATTTTTGATCTGCATGAATCATACATTTATAGCAAAGAGGTTTGCTCTGTTATTCTATAACGAAACAGAAAAAAATTCTAGTGCAAAAATAGGGCAGCGCCAGCTGTGGCACAGTTTGGAGTGAATGAAATGTGGTGGCTGGCAGGAGGACATGCACACAGGACGGTAGGACATTTTCCGTTGCAGGAGCGAGCATAGCCTGCCTCCGGGAGTGTGTCTGAGCACGCTGGTTTTGCGTGTGAGTTCGCGGGAGGAGGCAGAGATAAGCGGCGCAGCGGATGCAGAAAAATGTCCGTGTCCGTGTGTATGTCCTCCTACAGCCCCTATTTCAGGAAGGTAAAATTATACAAAATATCCGGAAAATTCAGTGCTGACTTTTGCATGTTTTTACCGTATTATTAAAAATATTCTGTAAACAAAAGACAAAAGGAGGAAAAGTGTGCGTGCCACAAAAACAGGTGTGCGAAAAATAAATACAAAAATTAGCTATTTTAGTTGACCATTATGTAAAAAGCAGGTATAATAATTGATATTGTCGACAATTTACAATAGTAAAGCACTAGAGAATTGTATAAAATTGGCGACAGCGTGACGTATGAGAATGAGAGAGGAAAGGTGTAAAAAATGGCGAAGTACACAGTACGAAGAGTCTTTATGGCGATTGTTACAGTGCTGGTAGTTGCGTGTGTTACGTTTTTCTTGATGAATGCAATCCCGGGTAATCCGTGGTTATCTGAGAAAACTCCGACACAGGCGACCATCGACGCTTTAAATGCGAAATATGGACTTGACAAGCCCCTGATCGTTCAGCTGGGCAAATATCTTGGAAATCTTCTTCACGGAGATTTTGGTACATCAATCAAAATGCAGAAAAACCGTGCAGTATTAGACATTATCAAAGAAATGTTTCCGGTTTCTGCAAAAGTAGGTGTGTTTGCACTTTTATGGGCAATTGCAGTAGGACTTCCACTTGGATGTCTGGCAGCTTACAAGAGAGGTACATGGGTAGACAGCTTCCTTAGAGTAGTATGTACTATCGGTATCTCCATGCCAGGATTCGTAGTTGCAACATTATTACTTCACACATTATGTGGAGGTATTCCGGGATTTAAAGTATTCCCGGCATTATTTGACGGAACACCAAAGAGTTACGTCCTGCCATGTCTGGCATTAGGATTTTACCCGATGTGTTATCTGTCACGACAGACCAGAACAGCGATGCTGGATTCCATCAATCAGGAATATATTAAGACAGCACGTGCAAAAGGTCTGAAAAACGGAAAAATTATTTTCAAGCATGCGCTGAGAAATGCATTGATCCCGGTTATCACTTATCTGGGACCGCAGATTGCATTTACACTGTGTGGCGGTATGGTTGTTGAGCAGGTATTCTCTATCCCGGGACTGGGCCGTTATTTTATTCAGGCTATCCAGAACCGTGATTATCCGCTGATCATGGGAACCACAATTTTCCTGGCTTCCTTTATTGTTATCATGAACCTGATCGTTGACCTGTGCTACAAACTGGTAGATCCGCGTATCAATCTGGCGAAGGGAGGAAATTAAGCATGTCTGGAAAGAAAAGATTTCAGAAACCAGGCTCTCTTCAACCGAATATTGATGATATTTTAGAGTGGAGCAAATTACCGGAGGATGCATTTGAAGCGGCAAGCTCACAGGAAAAAGCAGATTTTATCAAAGATCGTAAGAGTGTTTCCTACTGGGCAGATGCATGGCGCCGCCTTCGCAGAAACAAGGTCGCAATGGTTGCCCTGGGGATTATCATTGCTCTGGTTATTTTCGGATTTGTGGGACCGAGCGTGGTTCCTTATACTTATAAGCAGCAGGTACGTGGTTCTGAGGCGTTACATCCATGGCATTATACTCTGGAAGATCAGGAGAAGATCAATGCCTATATGGAAGAACATAACAATACCGAAAATCTGACACCGGATGAGGCAGTCGAGAAAGCAAAAGCTGAAGCTGAAGCAGAAGGTAAGGAATTAAGTCGTATTGAAGAATCAAAGATCCGTGCGAAAGCAAGTGTTTCTCAGCAGAAAGAGAGTGAGGAGCATGTGACAGAGGCAGAGGCAGCCAAAGCATGTGGCATCAAACACAAAGCCTTTGGTTATTCTGCTCAGGAACTTCAGAAAAAAGCAGATGGTGAGAAAGTATTCCCACATGTATTTGGTACAGATGATCAGGGTCGTGACATCATGGTTCGTGTCATGGTGGGAACAAGAATCTCTATCATTGTTGGTGTATGTGCGGCAATTATCGTACTGATTATCGGTGCATTATATGGTTCTGTTTCCGGTTACTGCGGTGGCGTAGTAGATACGGTAATGCAGCGTATTGTTGAGATCATCTACTCCATCCCGGAGATGCTGATCATCCTGTTGCTTTCCGCAACATTAAAACCGGCGCTGGAGCAGTTCCAGAACACCGGTAACGGACCGTTGCAGAATCTGGTAACGATTCTTGGACCAAACCTGATCTCCATGTTTATTGCATTCGGTTTATTATACTGGGTAACCATGAGCCGAATCATCCGTGGACAGATCCTTCAGTTAAAACAGCAGGAGTACGTGACCGCTGCCCGCGCCCTTGGTGCAAAAGGCGGACGTATCATTGGTAAACATCTGCTTCCGAACTGTATCGGACAGATCATTACAACGACATTCCTGCAGATTCCATCCGCAATCTTTTTGGAATCCTTCCTTTCTTTCATCGGTGTAGGTGTATCTGCCCCGCTGACAAGTTTAGGTTCTATGTGTTCTGAGGCTTTAAGTGGTCTGAGCACATATCCATACAGATTATTTATCCCGGCAGGAATCCTGAGTCTTATGATCCTGGCTCTGAACCTGTTCGGTGACGGACTTCGTGATGCATTAGATCCGAAGCTGAAGAAATAAGGAGAGGAGGAGACAAAATGGAACAGGAAAAGAAAAATGATAAACTGTTAGAGGTCAGAGATCTCAAGGTCTCTTTCTTTACTCCGGCAGGAGAAGTAAAAGCAGTAAACGGAATTACTTACGATGTCAATTATGATGAAGTTATGGGTGTCGTAGGTGAGTCTGGTTCCGGTAAAAGCGTGGAAGCATATTCTATCATCGGATTACTTCAGAATCCGGGTAAAGTAGTGGGAGGTTCCATTACTTTTGAGGGACAGGATATGCTGTCAAAGACCAAGAACGAGATGATTAATTTCCGTGGAAAAGAAGTAGCAATGATCTTCCAGAACCCGATGACCTGTCTGAATCCGGTTTATACCATCGGAAACCAGCTGGTTGAGGCTCTGAAAGCACATGATACAGAGATCAGTAAAGAGGATGCCGCGAAACATGCCATGAAGATGCTGGAAGAAGTAGGTATCAACAACGTGGAAAAACGTATGAAACAGTACCCGCATGAGCTTTCCGGCGGTATGCGTCAGAGGGTTATGATCGCCATGGGTCTGATCTGTCATCCGAAGCTTCTGATCGCCGATGAGCCGACAACCGCTCTGGATGTAACCATTCAGGCACAGATCCTGGAGCTGATGAAAAAACTTCAGAAACAGAATCACATGGGTATTATCTTTATCACACATAACCTTGGTGTTGTGGCAGAGATCTGTGATAAGGTATCTGTTATGTATGCAGGTAAAATGGTAGAGCAGGGACCGGTTGATGATATTTTCTATAATCCGGGTCATCCTTATACAAAAGGTCTGCTTCGTTCTATGCCGCGTGTAGATGCTGAGAGTTATGAGCGTCTGATTCCAATTGAGGGTTCACCGGTCGATATGTTAAATCCGCCGGAAGGATGTCCGTTTGCACCGCGTTGTGAACATGCAATGAAGATCTGTCTGCAGCAGATGCCGCCATATGTGGAGATGGGAGAAAATCATCGTGCTGCATGCTGGCTGCGTGTGCAGGACTGTCTGGAAGAAAACAAAAAAGGCGATACTCAGACAGAAAATATTGAAAAAACGGAGGTAGACAACCATGAGTGAGAAAAATGATGTACTTATTCAGGTTGATCACCTGAAAAAATATTTCCCGGTAAAGGGATTAAAAGGACCTGGTGTGCAGGCGGTAGAAGATATTTCTATCTTTATCAATCGTGGTGAGACACTTGGTCTGGTAGGCGAGTCCGGATGTGGTAAAACCACTCTGGGACGAACCATCCTTCAGTTACACGAGCCGACTTCCGGAAAAATTGTTTACGATGGTGAGACAATTTTTGAGAGAGAGGATCCGTGGCAGAGAGATGCAGAGGGAAATCTGCATCCGGTAAAAGTACCAAAAGCAACACAGTTAAACATGCTTCCATACAGACGGAAAATGCAGATTATTTTTCAGGATCCATCCGCAAGTCTGGATCCGCGTATGACCGTTGGTGAGATTATCGGAGAGGCACTGGATATTCATAAACTGTGTCCGAACAAAAAGGATCGTACTGACCGTATCAAAGAACTGCTTGGAAGAGTAGGTCTGAATACAGAGCATGCAAACCGTTATCCGCACGAGTTCTCCGGTGGACAGCAGCAGCGTGTCGGCATTGCCCGTGCGCTGGCAGTAAAACCGGAATTCATCGTTTGTGACGAGCCGATTTCCGCACTGGATGTTTCCATTCAGTCACAGGTTGTAAATATGCTGGAAGATATGCAGGAGGAGATGGGACTGACCTATCTGTTCATCGCTCATGATATTTCCGTTGTACGTCATATTTCACACCGTATCGGCGTAATGTATCTGGGAACTATGGTAGAGCTGGCAGAGAGCTATGAGCTGAACCGTCATCCGTTACATCCGTATACACAGACTTTGCTTTCCGCAGTACCAGTTCCGGATCCGGAGGTAAGCAGAAGCAGACAGCGTATCGTTCTGGAAGGAGATATTCCTTCTCCGATGAATCCGCCAAGCGGATGCCGTTTCCATACACGTTGTCCATATGCAATGGATAAATGTAAAGAATGTGTACCGAAATTCAAAGAGTATGAAAAAGGTCACTGGGTGGCATGCCACCTCCTGGAGCAGTAGAAAATTGCTTTTGTCTCAGTCGAGACGGCTTTCACTTTTATAAGTGAGAGATTTGGGATTGGATAACACAGGGAAACCTGTTTATCAATAAAATTTTAAAGGAGAGTACTATGAAAAAGAGATTGGTATCAGTTGTATTAGTTGCAGCTTTCGCTTTTTCCATGCTTGCGGGCTGTGGAAGCGACAACAGCGCATCTAAAGACAACAACAAAACATCTGCAGATGCAGAGCAGACAGCAACCAACGACGGCGATGGATTCAACCTTACTGTAAACTTCGCATCCGAGCCGATGACAATGGATCCGGCCCTGAACTCCGCCGTAGATGGAGCTGTCATGGCTAACCATTTATTCGAAGGTCTGATGAAATGGGAGAGCACAGGTGAGGAAGTTGAAGGTTCTGAAGGAAGTTGCGACACTGCAAAACTTACTTACGGCCAGGCTGAGAGCTATGACAAAACAACAAATGATGATGGAACTGTAACATACACATTCCACCTTCGTGATGGCATCAAATGGTCTGACGGAAAAGACGTTACAGCAGGCGACTTTGAGTATTCCTGGAAACGTCTGGTTACCCCGGCTACAGCAGCAGATTACAACTACATGCTTGACTGCGTTGTAAACGCAAACGAGATCATGGCAGGTAAGAAAGATCCTTCTGAGTTAGCTGTAAAAGCAGTTGATGACAAGACATTTGAGGTAACTTTAACAACAGATCTTCCATACTTTGAGGAGTTATGTGCATTCCCGGCTATGATGCCTGTACGTCAGGACATCATTGAGGCTAAGGGTGATCAGTGGACATTTGATCCGTCTACATATATCTCCAATGGTCCATACAAACTGACAGAGTGGACACACAACTCACAGATTGTAATGGCTAAAAATGAGAACTACTATGATTATGCAAATCTTGGACCGGATACCATTACATTTAAATTAATGGATGATTCCAATGCTATGCTTTCCGGTTTCAAATCTGGCGAGCTTGATTACATCCAGAATGTTCCACAGGCAGAACTTCCTAGCCTGATCGCTTCCGGCGATATGAAGATCGTAGATTATCTTGGAACCTACTATGTATGCTTCCAGACACAGAAAGCTCCATTTGACAATCCGAAAGTACGTGAGGCATTCACACTTGCTGTTGACCGTAACTACATTGTTGAAAAAGTAACTCAGGCCGGACAGGTTGAAGCTGGTGCTTATGTACCAAGCGGTATCTCTGATGCTGAGGAAGGATCTGATTTCCGTAAAGTTGGTGGAGATTACTATGATCCGACAAAGGATGCTTATGAAGCAAACTGCGAGAAAGCCAGACAGCTCCTTGCAGAGGCTGGTTACCCGAACGGTGAAGGATTCCCGGTTGTAGAGTACCTGTACAACACAGATGATGCTCACAAAGCTGTTGCTGAAGCACTTCAGAACATGTGGGAGCAGGAACTTGGCGTAACAGTTACACTGAACAATCAGGAGTGGAATGCATTCCTTCAGACACGTAAAGATGGTGATTTCTCTATCGCACGTAACGGATGGATTTCTGATTACAATGATCCGGTATCTTTCCTTGATATGTGGGTAACAGGTGGTGGAAACAACGATGCTCACTACTCTAATCCGGATTACGATAACCTGATCAGCCAGGCGAAAGCTGAATCTGATCCTGCTGCACGTATGAAACTGTTACATCAGGCAGAGGACATCTTAGTAGGTCAGGATTACGTAGTTGATCCGCTGTACTTCTATACACAGAAATATATGCTGCGTGATGGAATCGAAGGCATGTACTACACACCACTGGGATACTTCTTCTTTGGATATTGTACACAGTCTAAGTAGTAAATGACATGAAAAGGAATCCTGCTTGCAGGATTCCTTTTTTAAAAAAGAAAATTTTGTTTTGGTGTTATGAGGAGAATTTTTTCAGTGAGAAGCACGCAGACACGGACAATTGAAAATTCTCATCTATGCAATGGCATATTTTCCATTCAGTCAGATAAATATTATAATAAGATTTTAGTGAAAAGAATACGAGTAATATAGGCGTACTTTTTTCAATGAAATTTTATTACCAGAATAATAAATTACTTTATATATAAATACATAGGAGTAATTGGTTTAGGAGGATTTACTATGCGAGCTTATGAAAGATTATTAAATTATGTCAAAGTCTGGACAACCAGCGACGAGGAGAGCACCACTTCTCCGACAACTATACGTCAGTTTGATCTGGCGAAACTTCTGGTGGAAGAAATGAAAGAGATTGGTATCGAAGATGCCATGATGGACGAGTATGGTTATGTGTATGGACATATTCCGGCAACTCCTGGATATGAAGATCGTACAGCCATCGGTTTTATCGCACATATGGATACCGCACCGGATTACAGCGGTGAAAATGTAAAACCGCAGATCATTGAAAATTATGATGGAAAAGATGTGGTTCTTGGAACTTCTGGCAGAATATTGTCTGTTTCTGATTTTCCGGCTTTACAGCAGATGGAAGGCAAAACCCTGATTACTACAGATGGAACCACTTTACTTGGTGCCGATGACAAAGCAGGTATTGCTGAGATTCTGACTGTTGCCGAAGAATTATTAAAAGGTGATATCCCTCATGGAAAAGTATGTATCAGTTTTACTACCGATGAGGAAGTTGGAAGCGGCGCGTGTCATATGGATCTGGAGCGTTTTGGTGCACCGTATGCTTATACGGTAGACGGCGGTCCGGAAGGTGAGATTCAGTTTGAAAACTTCAATGCAGCTTCCGCAGAATTTGCAATCCATGGCGTTAACGTACATCCGGGCGAGGCAAAAGATATCATGGTCAATTCCATGAAAATAGCAATGGAATTACAGAGCATGCTGCCGGAACAGGAAGCACCGGAGCACACCGAAGGTTATGAAGGATTTTTCCATCTGATGGAAATGAATGGCAGTGTGGAAGAAACAACCATGAGCTATCTGATCCGTGAATTTGATGCAGAAAAATACGAAGCGCGTAAGGTGCTGATGCAGGAAATCACTGCTTCCTTAAATAAAAAATACGGTGATGGAACTGTAGAACTGAATTTGAAAGATTCTTATCGCAATATGCGCGAGAAAATCGAACCATGCATGCAGCTCATTGATTTTGCAGTTCAGGCTTGTAAAGATGCGGATGTTACACCGGATATCGCACCGATCCGCGGTGGCACAGACGGTGCGCGTTTAAGTTTTGTGGGACTTCCGTGTCCGAATCTTGGAACCGGCGGTTATGGATTCCACGGTGCCTATGAGCATATTACGGCAGAAGGCATGGACAAAGCCGCTGCGATTATAAAAAATATTGTATCCCGGTTCACACATCACATGTAGCAGAGGGAATGATCATGCCTGCATGAGGAATTTTCTTGCTGCATAGTGATGAAGGGAGCGACGTTTTATGAGCCAAAAGAGCTGTGTAACAGCGAAGGAGCACGATAGTGCGTCTGGCGAATGGAGCGTGTGAATTGTTGTTGAGAAAAAGAGAAAGAGTAGGAAATTTTATGGGTGCATTATTGTATCAGACGTTAAGAGAGAGCATTGTGGATGCCATCCGCAGCAAAATTTTTAACCATGAGATCAAACCCGGACAGCGTATCGTGGAATTGGAGCTGGCGAAAGAATTTCATACAAGCCGGGGACCGATCCGTGAAGCACTCAGACAACTGGAAAATGAAGGAATTATTGTGTATACAAGAAACGTAGGATGTTCTGTGAAAGAACTTTCCTTTCAGGACTCCTATGAGGTGTATTTACTGAGAACCAATTATGAGGTTATCAGTGTGCGGTTCCTGCAGGGAAAAATTCCGGAGGAATCCATGCAACGTCTGGAAGAAATTTTGAGTCAGATGAAAAATCTGACGGCAGAAGAATTTGATCAGGTATTTGAATGTGATAATGAATTTCATGAGGAACTGGTAAAGATGTGTGGTATGCCGCGGGTTCAGAAAGCATGGAAAGAACAGTATTACGGAAATCTGTTTGCCGGATATGATCTGGTGCAGGATAAAGAAGCCATTGCAAAACACCAGTATGCGTCACATAAAGTAATATTTGATGCATGTGTGTCCGGAGATTGCGAAGCAATCTGCAAAGCTATCAAGGATCATTATTGGAGAACCATTGCCGGAATGATGCGCGATCAAAATGTGGATGCACCGCACCTTGAGACTGGTTGGGATTGTTCGTTTTAACAAAAGTTTCTTTTGTGGTGAATATTAAGTAATGAAGGAAAATCAGCTTTATTTTGTCTTGTAAGCTAACAATCGCTTTTCAAGAAAAAATAAAGCTGATTTTTAATTTTAGTTACCCATAAAACGTTCGTCTTGCATATTTTATAGTATATCAGATACAAGTCTTGAAAATTTGCATGTAGTTTCACATGCGTTCGACCTGATCTGATATAAGCTTCGACAGACTGGCCGAAGAAAGGATGGTAAAAGTATGGCAAGATTTACGAATCAGGCTCAGTTGCGCTATGGAAATTCCGTAGCGAATTCAAATATTGCGGTAGGAGAAATTCTGGAGGTGTTGTCTGCGACAAAGACTGCGGTTCGAAAAGTATATGAACAGGATGACACGATAACTTACGTGATCAGTGTGGTAAATTCCGGGACAGTTCCGTTAAATGGCATGACTGTGACCGATAATCTGGGCACATATGCCTTTGATGCAACAACGTTGACACCGCTTGTCTATGTGACAGATACCGTAAATTACTATATCAATGGTGTATTACAGCCAAAGCCAACGGTTACGCCGGGAGCACCACTGGCAATTTCCGGTCTCAATATACCGGCAGGTGGAAATATCGTACTGGTGTATGAGGCAAAACTGAACGAATATGCACCTCTGGCAGGAGAATCCGAGATCACAAATACTGTAACCATTTCCGGCGGTGGCATTACCCCAATCCAGGTAGAAGAAACCGTTCAGGCATTGAGTAATCCGGTTCTGACAATCACAAAATCCATCAGTCCGGTTCCTGTAACAGAAAACGGCACACTGACCTATACGTTTCTGATTCAGAATAACGGAAATACCGCAGCAGAAGAAGGTACCGCGGCAGTGATTACCGATGATTTTGATCCAATTTTGAATAATCTGACGGTATCTTTCAATGGAACTGCATGGACAGAAGGTGTGGATTACACTTATGATGAGACAACTGGAAGTTTTGCAACCATTGCCGGAAAAGTAACCGTACCGGCGGCAGAATATGTCCAGGATCAGGTCACCGGAGCCTGGATCACAAATCCGGGAATCAGTACCCTGATCATAACCGGCACAGTGTAAAATGCTTCTTGATTAGAATTTTTAGATAATGAAGCGCCCCCAATTGATTTTGTCTTTCCGCCTAGGAAGCGCTCGTCAAGAAAAAATAAATTGGAGGCGCATTTACGTTGAGATGATATGTGTAAATAGTGGGCTCAGAGCAAATTTTTTCTGACGGCGATTGTTAGCTGACAGAACAAATTTGTCTGAGTCCGCTTTTAAAAACCAATCGTATAATCACAGCGGCATGAAGTAAGGATAAGCAGTGTGGTTTTATTCACTGTGCAGAGTCCCTTTTCATAACTTATATTTAAACCACATAATTACCCGTAATAAACCCACGATTTTGAAAAAACGTTGTTTTTTGGACGAAAGTCGAAGATTGTATGGTTGACTGTTAAAATCTGCTTTCGTATAATGATTGTTACAGCTTAAGCATAACAAAAAAACAGCTTCCTATTAAATGGAGAAAAACAGGAGAATGCATAGAAGTATGAATAATATACTGAAAATTTTTAAAAGAGATCTGAAGCGTCTGCTTCGGAATCGTGCAGCGGTACTTGTAATTGGCGGTGTGTGTCTGCTTCCGTCTCTGTACGCATGGTTCAATATTGATGCAAATATGGATCCTTACGGAAATACACAGGGAATCAAGATTGCAGTGGCAAATTGTGATGAAGGTGCCAGCACTGCGCAGATGACGCTGGATGCCGGTGAAACGATCATTGAAAATCTGAAAGAAAATAAGCAGCTTGGATGGACTTTCGTCGATGAAAACGAAGCGAAGGAGGGCGTAAAATCCGGTGAATATTATGCAGCTATCGTTATTCCGGAGAATTTCAGTGATTCACTGCTCAGCATTTTGTCCGGAGATATCAAAAAGCCGGAATTAGACTATTATATTAATGAAAAGAAGAATGCCATTGCACCGAAAATCACAGATACCGGTGCAACGACTCTGCAGCAGCAGATCAATGATACCTTTTCTTCTGTTGCATCGGAGGCAATTTCAGAAGTGATCAGTTCTTCCGCAGGAAATCTGACGGTGGATGTGGATCAGACGAATTCGGAATTGTTGCAGACGATTCAGGAAGTACGGGAGAATCTGTCCGGTTATCAGGGCGTTTTGACAGATTTTCAGGATACCGTAAAACAGTCTGACAGTCTGATCAATGATACGGTAAAGACACTGGATCAGGTAAAAGATTCTGTAGAATCTGTATCTGATACGTTAAATACCGGCGCGGACCTGTTAAAAGAAAGCCGTCTGGCAACCGGTTCTTTTGCTACCCAGATTTCAAACAGTTTATCGGATGGGGAAAGTTTCATAAATGATGCCTATATCAATGCGGCAGTAAAATTTGGAAAACTGGAAACACAGGCAGAACAGATCACAACCGCTGTGTCTGGCAGCATTGATTCTGTAAATGAATTAAATCAGAAAAACAAACAGATTCTGGATGAACTTTCCAAACTGCATGACAGTATTGGTGGGGATTCTCAGATTTCTGCATCCATCGGAGAGCAGATTACAAAACTGCAGCAGCAGAATCAGGAATTTTCGCAGCTTCTGGATTCCTTAAACAGCGGAAATTCAGCAATTGCAGACAGTATGAAAAATGCCCGGACGACACGTACCGATCTGGAGCAGATTGCGGGAAACAGCAAAAATTCCTTGCGCGATTATAAAAATTCTCTGTGTCAGGATGTTCGGCCGAAAGTGAATGAATCTCTGGATGCGGTAGCTTCCGTCAGCGGCAATTTTTCTGCAATTTTATCCGGGATCACGCCGACGGCAGATCAGTTAAAAGCAATGCTGCAGCAGCTGCAGACCAGTCTGGATGACAGTGTGAATGCTTTGACAAAGACGGGAGAAGCACTGGAAAAAGTTGACGTACAGCTTGCATCTACAGCGACAGATGTACAGGCTTTACAGAGTTCCGAAGCATATCAGCAGATTTTGTCTCTGGAAGGTATTGATGCGGAAGCAATTTCCGACTTTATGTCCTCACCGGTTTCCATCACTTCAGAAGTACTGTATGATGTGAAAAATTATGGTTCCGGCATGACACCGTTTTACACCAATCTGGCATTGTGGGTTGGTGGTCTGATCCTGGTTTCTATTTTGAAACAGGAAGTAGACAAAGATGAAGAAGTATCCGATTTTTCTTCCACCAGTGCATATTTTGGCAGATGGATGCTGTTTGTTGCCCTGGGGCTGATTCAGGGATTTATTGTGTGTCTGGGTAATCTGATCTTGCTGAAAGTACAGTGCGTTCACCCGGTCGTATTTGTCTGCACAGGTGTGTTCTGCTCCTTTGTGTATGTCAATATCATTTATGCACTGGCATTGACCTTCAAACATATCGGAAAAGCACTGGGTGTATTTTTCATCATTTTACAGATACCGGGATCTTCCGGAACGTATCCGATTGAGATGATGCCGGGATTTTTTCAGAAACTGAATCCGTTTCTGCCATTTACCTATGCGATTCGGGCAATGAGAGAATGTATCGCGGGATACTATGACCATACATATGTGAAAAATCTGAATGTCCTGTGGGTATTTGTTATGCTGGCACTGTTTATCGGTCTGGTGCTTCGTCCATTGCTGATGAACCTGAACCATCTGTTTGACCGCAGACTGGAAGAAACAGAAATGATGGTGGGCGAGACTGCCACCAGTGAAAAGCAGCTGCCACAGGCTCAGCTGATGCTGAAAACATTGATGCAGAATGATACGACCAAGAAGAAATTTATAGAAAAATCCGGACAGTTTGAACAGCGTTATCCGAAGATGATCAAGATGGGATTTGCCGGAATTATCGTAATTCCATTGGTATTTTTGATCTTGTCCTTCAGTCTGCAGGCAAAATTTGTGTTCTTGATTTTATGGATCTTATCACTGATCGCACTGGTGGTATATCTGATCTGTGTAGAGTATGTTCATGACAGGATCGTGCGCCAGCTTGAAATGAGCGGATTATCATCAGAAGAACTCGTGAATATGATAAAGGAGGGGAATGACAGATGAAAAACATTTTGAAGATTTTTCAAAGAGATATGATGCGGATCCGTAAAAACGTCATTGCCCTTGTAGTTATCGTTGGTATCAGTGTGGTTCCGTGTCTGTATGCGTGGTTTAATATTGCGGCAAGCTGGGATCCGTATTCCAATACCGGTAATCTGAAAGTTGCGGTTGCCAGTGTGGATGAGGGATACGAAGGAAGCCTGATTCCATTAGAAATCAATATCGGTGATCAGGTGCTGTCTGCTTTGCGGGATAATACGCAGATGGAATGGGTATTTACCACGAAAGACAAGGCGACTGCCGGTGTGAAATCCGGAAAATATTACGCAGCCATCGTGATCCCGAAGGATTTCAGTGATAAAATGATGAGTGTTTTTTCCGAAAATGTGGAGAAACCGGAAATTACTTATTATTCCAATGCAAAGGAAAATGCCATTGCGCCGAAAGTTACAGATAAAGGAGCCAGCGCAGTGCAGCGTCAGGTAAATCAGGTCTTTATTGAGACAATTTCCGATACAATACTGACGGTATTACAGGCGGTTTCCAATATGACAGAGGCAAGCGGTGCAGAGACCATCGTAAGTAATTTGAATACAAATCTGAACCGGATTGCCGGAGACTTAAGCGCGTCTGCAGGTCTGCTGCAGAGTTTTTCCGACATGACAGTATCGGCGCAGAACCTGTTGGATTCAACGACTGAATTTATGCAGAGTGCGCAGACACAGTCGCAGGAAAGCAAACAGACTTTTCAGAAGAGTAAGGATAGTTTCTCCGATATTGACAGTGCGCTGGATGCGGCGACAGATAACGTAGAAACAGCTTTAAATGCGACACAGTCTGTATACGATGAGATGAATCAGACGATCACAAAAGCTTTTGAGACGCAGAGTCAGGATACAGAGACGGTTGCTTCTACGTTAGATACGCTGGCAGCAAAAGTGCAGAAGATCATCGACTCCTATCAGTCTGTCCGTGATGCGGTGGCATCCATTTCTGACAGTCATTCAGAGCTTGCTTCAGCGGTAGATGCGGTGGTTTCCCGCATGGATACGTCCATCAAAGCACAGCAGGAACTGCATGATAAGCTGCAAAATACAGCAAAGTCTTTGCGTGATACGACAACAGATATTGCGACTGCGAAGAAAGAACTGCAGGATCTTTTTACAGCGAACGGAACGCAGATCGCAGATGCGACCAATGAGTATCATTCTTCCATGGAGTCTTCTTTAAAGAAACTGACGGATGCACTGGACAGCTCAGAAACCAAGATTTCCGGTCTGTTGTCCCAGTTGGAAAAAAGCACCGACGGCATTTATTCTCTGACCGATGCAGCAGATTCGGATCTGACGCAGATCCAGAGTGTACTGGCAGATTCCGGAAAATTGCTAAACGATGCGGCAGACAAGATTTCCGATACGACGGCGAAACTGGATGAGATGGAACAGAGTGGAGATTTTTCAGAACTGGAATCTGTTATTTCCGGAGATCGGAGTTCTATCAGTTCATTCCTGGCAGCGCCGGTTTCGTTAAATACCCATAAGATATATGAGATTGCCAATTATGGTTCTTCCATGGCACCGTTTTATTCCGTCCTTTCCATCTGGATCGGCGGCATTGTGTTGGTTGCCATGTTAAAGGTCAATGTGTCGGAAAAATGTACTGAAGGTATGGAAAATGTAAAACTGTATCAGATTTACTTCGGTCGGTTTATCACATTTTTGATCGTAGGTCTCTTCCAGAGTACATTGATCGCGTTGGGAGACTTATTATATCTGGGCATTCAGTGTGAGCATCCATTTTTGTTTCTGCTTGCCTGCTGGTTCTCCGGTATTGTATTTGTCAATATTATTTACACCCTGACGGTTTCACTGGGAGATATTGGAAAAGCGGTCAGTGTCATTTTGCTGGTTGTGCAGGTTGCGGGAACCGGTGGTACCTTCCCGATTGAAGTTGCACCGAAATTTTTCCGGGCGGTTTATCCGCTGCTTCCATTTACCCACAGTATGGCAGCACTTCGTGAGACCGTAGGCGGTATGTATGGCATGAATTATTGGATCGATCTTGGAAAACTTGCCATTTTCTTGGTGATTTCCCTGATCGTTGGTCTGATTCTTCGAAAACCGATCATCAAGCTGAACGACGCATTCACGGAAAAACTGGAAGAAACAAAGTTGATGTAATAAAAAACGCATCCCACAGGAAAAATGTTCCTGTGGGATGCGTTTTTTGTGTACAATCGAAAATTACAAAAAATCTGTCTGTATTTATCTTTGATAAGACTTACATATTTTCACAGATATGTCTGGCAACATAGACACCGCTGGCAGATGCATGGGACAGGGAATGTGTCACGCCGCTGCCGTCACCGATGATGTAGAGACCTTTGTGGCAGCTTTCCAGATGCTCATTCAGTTCTACTTCCATGTTGTAGAATTTTACTTCTACGCCGTAAAGCAGAGTGTCATCATTTGCAGTACCCGGTGCAATCTTGTCCAGGGCGTAGATCATTTCCATGATACCGTCCAGAATACGTTTCGGAAGTACCAGACTTAAGTCACCCGGAGTCGCGGAGAGGGTAGGACGAACCAGACCTTCTTCAATACGTTTTACGGTACTGCGACGTCCACGGACTAAATCGCCGAAACGCTGTACGATGACACCGCCACCAAGCATGTTGGACAGTCTGGCAATGCTTTCGCCGTATCCGTTACTGTCTTTGAACGGCTCAGAGAAATGTTTTGCAACCAGAAGTGCAAAGTTTGTATTCTCTGTCTGTTGTGCCGGATCTTCGTAACTGTGTCCGTTTACAGTAACGATACCGTTTGTATTTTCATTTACAACGATACCGTACGGGTTCATACAGAACGTACGCACGTTATCTTCAAATTTTTCTGTACGGTAAACAATTTTGCTTTCATACAGTTCATCAGTCAGATCAGAGAAGATAACAGCCGGAAGCTCCACGCGGACACCGATATCCACACGATTGGATTTTGTCGGGATGTTCAGCTCTTTGCAGACACTCTCCATCCATTTACTTCCGATACGACCAACAGAAACGATGCATTTGCGGCAATCAGCGAAGGTATCGCCGTAATGTAGACGGTAGTTGTCGTCCTCAAGGCACTCGATTTTTGTAACCGGTGTCTGGAAGAAGAAGTCAACCTTCTCTTTCAGCTCATTGTAAATATTCTCCAGAACGACATAGTTGATATCTGTTCCAAGGTGACGAACGGACGCATCCAGAAGTTTCAGTTTATTCTGCATACAGATTTTTTTGAAATGAGTACCTGCGGTAGAGTACAGTTTTGTATCCTCACCACCGTGTGTCACATTGATCTCATCCACGTAACGCATCAGATCCAGTGCTTCTTCTTTTCCGATATATTCAAATAATGTACCGCCGAAGTCGTTTGTGATATTGTATTTTCCATCGGAAAAAGCACCGGCACCTCCGAAACCGCTCATGATCGCGCAGGTCGGACATTTGATGCAGGATGGAACTTTCTTGCCGTCGATCGGGCAGTGGCGTTTTTCCAATGGATAGCCTTCCTCAAAAACGGCAATCTTTAAATCTTTATTCTGGTGAATCAGTTCGTAAGCAGAAAAAATACCGCCGGGACCGGCACCAATGATAATAACGTCATATTTCATAGTGATATAACCTCCAATAGTAAGACATGAAAAAGGCAGTGCAACAAAATACAATAAATTACAATAGCTGAAAAATAGATCTTCGCTTTGAATTATATGTAACTGGCACTGCTTGTAGTTACTATTTATTTTATCGCAGAAAATAATAGCATGTCAATAAAAAATGTGTAAAATTTTTTGAAGTTGTATAACAATAGCAAAATGTAACTACCAGAAATTGTATGTTTTTAACAAAGTTGAAAACGATACCAATTAGTATTGCTTGCAAGCGACTGCGTTCATGAGTAAGTAGCGAAAGCGGATTGCGAAATACAAATTGCTTGGACGTAAGAAGTGGACAGCAACCAAACTGATCTTGTATAAGAAGTTAGTGCAGCTGCGCCATGAAGTGCCGGTGATTACAGATGGTGTATACAAACTTCTGGACGCGGACAACGAAATGGTATATACTTATCTCCGAAAAAATGAGGATGAGACATTACTGGCGATCTGTAACTTTACAAAAGAGACCATCGATTATCCGGTGGGAGATTTTGTGAAAGCATCTCAGGGAACATTGCTCATCTCCAATTATGATGATGCACCGCAGCAGTATGCGGATGCAATCGAATTAAAACCATACGGAGCATATGTATATGAAATCAAATAACAAAATCAAACTTCTGGCACTGGATGTAGATGGAACGCTTTTTGATAACGCAGGACACATTCCGGAGCAAAATATCAAAGCAATCAAAAAAGCGCAGGAAGCAGGTGTAACTGTAGTAGTAGCTTCCGGCAGAGATTATGACGGAGTGCCACATGATCAGTTAAAAGAAGTTGCCATGCCATATCTGATCACCACAAACGGAGCAGCCGTTTATCGGACCGCAGACAGAACCTGTCTGGATGAACACTGCCTGCCGGCAGAAAAGCTGCTTTCTATTTTTGAATTTATACTTGATAGAGAAGTCTATATGACCGTGTTTATCGACGGGCATAACTATACCCCGGTTTCGGTGTATGATTATGTGTGGAGACTGGGACTTCCGGTGCATATCGTAAATCATTTCCTGGAAGGACGTCATGAATTACCGGATTTACTTTCCTATGTAAGAAGTGGAAAAGCCAAGATCCAGAAAGTGACATTGAATTTTATCCCGGCAGAAGATGGCACATTTTTACATCGTGATGAAATCTGGGATATGCTGACTGCCTGCCCGGATATTTGTGTGGTAGACGGTGGTTTCCATAATATCGAGTTTACCGCTGCAAATGTTAATAAAGGACTGGGATTGAAATTTCTTGCAAAAGAACTTGGCATTTCTATAGAAGAAACAATGGCAGTGGGCGACAGTGGAAATGATGCGGAAATGCTTAAGGCAGCAGGGCTTGGTGTGGCCATGGGAAATGCATCAAAGGCAATCAAAGATATTTCAGATGTAGTAACTCTTACAAACGAAGAATGTGGTGTGGCACATGCTATTGAGCAGTATATTTTGAACGCAGAATAAGCATTCCCCCGCTTCAAGTGCGATGGCGTCTTTGGTTTAAAGCAGAAACAGTTGGTATATCAGATGACAGCTGAAAAAATCAAGCCATTCACATTTTGCTGAAGAAGCACCTTGGGAGACAAGGTAAGAGATAACTTTATCTGGCGGTAGCTTTCGAACCCGGGAATAATCTTTTCTGGGATTATAAACAAAAGAATCTATATTAGAGCAGACATTGTAAATAGAATTATTAAAAATTTCTTTGAGTTTTAAGTGAAACAGAATAAAGAGCCTCCTGAATTAGAATAGATTTAGTTCTAATTCAAGGGCCGCTCTCGCTACCACAAAAAATATCAGTAGCGAGAGCGACCGCACGTTTTGGCTCATATGTCAAGTGTTATATATAAATTTTTGTTAGACCTTTATAATATTAAATCAGGAGTCATTATCTAAATACCATTGATGAGTGAACTGTAACACCAACATTTTTATTTTCTTGGTTTTGTTACAAAAAATAGTATATAAAATAAGAAAAATATTGTAGAATGAAAAGGTGGAAGCAATTTCATCTCTTTTTCTAGTTGCTTTCATGTAATATAAATAAATGGTAGGAGGGCATGTGATGACGACTGCAGAATTACAGGAACAAGGAGCAATTTATTTTGATAAAATTACGGATGGTTTCCGAAATTATAAAGATATTAAACTGGTGATGGATGAAAAACGTGCGCTGGCGCATTTTAAAAATCTGAAAAAAGAATATGGAAATAATAAAGCATTTGCGGATTTCTATTATTACAGACTGGATCTGGACTCCCGTGAGATGGTGGACGAAGTACTAACGGATGCGGAGAAGACATATTTGAATCTGATGATGCCGGAAGATTTGGATGAGGATATTGTATTTCCGTTGGATGACAAGCTTCTGAAGATTATTGTAAAATTGAATGCGGAAGAAATCTTATTTTCCACGATTTATTTTCTGCCGAGCGGGAAAGCAGGTGGAAGAGGACGGACAACCTGGTGGGGAAACTATGAAAAGGAGTATATTTGTTTCTGTGATAAATAAGTCTTGTTTGGGTGGTGAATAAAATTTAGGGTTTTAGGTTGTGAAAACGCCAGTCATCAATCTTACCTCTGCAGCTAATAATCGCTTGCCGAGGAAAGATTGCCTGACTGGCGTTCATTTACGTTCACGAATATCCTGAAATTTTTCACCACACGGCACTGCGTGCCGCACTCATTGAAAGATTCTCGAAAATATCATCTCTTTGTATTCGTGCAATTATCATATTAATTATGTGCATGTGGTATGTAAGAGAATTGTACAAAAAATTGCCACAATTCGCACAATAGCGGCAAAAAGTGGAAGATGACCTACTTTGGTAAATCCGCGCGAAATGTGTTGACTTCTGAGGACAGTGGTGCTATTATAAGCAAGCTGTCGCTGATGCGGCGGTGCAGACAGAAGAAAAGTAAAGACAACAGACGGCATGGAATGCGACAGTCACTCTTGAA